>OCTW011333931.1_pt1 | contig 14267 bp, 29 predicted proteins | sample 1539671 | NCBI WGS metagenome assembly OCTW01 (sample SAMN02144230, study PRJEB22623) | gut metagenome | biome: sheep rumen | host: Ovis aries | place: New Zealand
TTTAAAAACAAAATTATAAGTTTGAGGTTGAATTTTTTTACAAGTTCTTCTAATGAGATTCGCGTTTATTTTTAATATTCTTTCAGCTTCAGCAGCTGAAGAATATTCTGCGATAAAATTACCATCTAAATCTAGTTGAACAATGTAATTACTTTTATCAATCTCTAAGTTATCATCAGTATACATCCAAATAAATCCTCCGCAAGTTTTACGTTTTCCTCTACAAACAGAATTTATATTAGATTTATCTAAGTTCAATTCTCTTGCTGCTGTAGCACAACCTTCCCATTCTTTAATAAATTTTCCATTTTTATCAAATTGTTGTATGGATCTACCTTGAAGATCTATTATACTTTTTCTAACTTTTTCTTTAGTTTCCTCAGATCTTTTTATTCCTTTTAAACTTTTTGAAATTTTTTGTTTTGTTTCTAAATCTCTTTCTATTCCTATGATTTTATTAGCTCTTTTTCTAATAGTTTCTTGTGTTGGATTAGGAAGATAATTATCTTCTCCTCCTTCGGTATAATTTGTTAAATTAAATCCCCAAATTTTCATTTGAGAAATCCAATAACGTTCTAACCATTTCCAATTATCTTTGTTTTCAAATATCATAGAATCAATTTCTTCTATTACAATCTCGTATCCAGCATTTATTTCTTCATTTATCCAATTGTGAACATAATTATTTTTATGTTCCTTTTTAGATTTTCTAGCATCACATAAATGTCCTTGGAGTCTACGTTTTAATTTTTGAGTTGTCTTTCCAACATATCGAATATCATTTATATTTCTATTCGATGAAAGTGTGTAAATTTTTACTTCATACATAATATTAAATTTTTATTATGTATTAATAATATTTACTTTTTTGACAACATCAAAATTTTTAACATTTTATAACATCCCCATTTCAAATAAAGGTATCATCTTTATTTTACGTTCCCGATACGGAACTAGTCGTTACACGCGCCCGAATATATTATTCTGCTTGGCTCGGTATTCCCATGCTTATAAATAAGTTTAGGGTTCACCGAATTAGGGGTAATACAGGCAAAATTAATTACCAGTCGTCCACATACGATATTCTGGATCAATGTCAGTTCCAACATTCTCAATATGTGAAATAAATACTACTGTTATATCATCCCTTAACTCTTGACAAGTTTGAATTAGATCATAATAGTTCTTTGCAAGAACAGAAAATTTCTCATATCCTTTTACAAGAGCATTTTGAAAAGTCTCATTCGATAGAAGATAATTAGTATCATCTAAGACCACTACTTTAATCTCTGGCCTAGTTTTGGACACAGCATTAAGTATTTTAGTAATGGTTGCATAATTATTACTTACTAACCAATTTCCAACTAATTTTTTATCTTCTATCGTGGCTTTGGGATATTTTTTTCTAAAACCTGGAATTTGTAGTTGTTTATTAGTACAACTAATAATAAATGTTTCTGAAGGGTTAAGGTATCTTAAACTAGTACTCTTACCACTATTAGAAAGCCCGCAAAGACTTACAAGTGAACTCATAATATAAAATTAAATTTCGTTTCATTTAAATCATCTACATTTTCATTATTATCTCCTTTCTCCAAAATATAATCTGGGGTTAAGTATTTATCATAATCATATATTTCATTAGGAAGCGGAAGTTCCTTCCAGATATTAACCATACCTAAGAAATTTGTTCCAATTTCTACGTCAGATGTTCCATATCGGGATTTAAGTACAGTTATAACTCTAAATAAATCACCTAATTTCTTTACATCATAACCTCTATAAGTAGCAAGCTTATCTCGATTTGGGTTATATAATGCTATTACTATTTCCGCACCATCAGTAGTATCACTAGATTCTTTAAAATCATTTAAAGTAATTTGAGTGCGTCCAGCTTTAAATCGTTCTATATTTCCTTGATCTCTATTAATTTGCTGAACAATAGTGGGACTTATTCCACACATATTTCTAAGCGTAATTAACCAAGCAATAGTTTTATCTATTTCTTGTTTTTTAGTTCCACCATCTGGTTTTAGAATTCCGACATGATCTAATACTACTTCATAAATCAAGTCTGGATTATAAGGTTTAAAAATTTTTCTATTCTCAGATTCTTCAAATACACCTAATGATTCTAATCTCTTTAACAGAATTGCATATAGTTGTTTAGCTGTTAAAGATTTATCATATACTTCTACTTTAGTTTCTACTTTCTTTAACCATTCAAGTCCTTCCAAAACAATTTTAAAATCTTCATCACTTAAACGATAATTTCGTTTTCTTGATAATATTTCTTTAATTGTTAATTCTTTCCCATAATGTTCAAAGATATAAGTAGATAATAATTTAGCAAAAAGCATATTAGCATTCATCTCTAATGAGGCATAAAACACTTTAAAATTATCATCTTCCAAATGTTCCATTAATGGACGATAGACATATGCATATAAAACAAAACTGGATTTACCACTACCGGTATTACTTCCTATAATAGTCATAGTTCCTTTAGTAACTCCATCAATTATAGATTCTAGTTTTGGTAAACCCATAGAATATCCCTGGGACTTTCCTTCTCTACCTAACTCAATTTCTTTTAAAAGAGATTCAGTTATCGTCATACTTTTCTCTAATTACAGATCTCCACAAACTTTCTCCTTCGTTAACAACAAATCCTTGATATATTTCATCTGTTAAAGGGGATTTCCAAGTTGGAGTAAATTTTATTAAGTCTTTAAGAATATGTTCAAAATCTTCTAAAGTTATATTATATTCCTCATAAAACATATCATCTATATAAGATTCATCATATCCTTGATCTAATAATTCATTATAATTAACATGTAACATTAAACATGCTAATTCTGCAATTTCATCATAATATATCATCCCATCGCATCGTCTAAATCACCAATATCAGGACCAACACCCCAATCATCATAGTCTTCTCCATAACATTCATCACGATATGGTTTGAAACACAATATTATATCTCCTACAGAATAATGTAATGTTATAGGTTCATTTAAACTATATTTACTAAGTTCATAAAATCTATCAGCAAACTCGTGATAAATTTTATTAATTAATTCTTGTTGATTCATAATCTATTCTTATTGAATTATTCCAAGAACAAGGTCCATTTAACGTAACTACTAACTGTAAATTTTTTCTTAAATGTTTCTTATCAGATAAATAAATACTTACAGATTTCATAATTTCTACATAATTGTTGCTATGTGAGATTTCCTTATAAGTACTATTTCTACGATTTAGTCTATAAAAATAATATTTAAATTCTTCATCTATGCAAGGACAATTCTCTAAATATGGACAAAGGCTACACGAACCAATATACGGACATCTATTATCTCTCATAAAATATTATTTAAATTTACTTAAACTTTCAAATTCTGATTTTCTCCTATTCTTAAATATATATTTCCTTTAGAATCTTCATATAAAGTAGGAGGTTTATCCAAACTCATTAATAAATCCTTAAATTTTTCTTTAGCTTCTATTAACTCCATAATTCTTTAATAAGTATTTAATTTTTTCTTCTTCCGTAGGATTTGTTTCGCAAAATTTTAAATAATTAGAAAACTCAGGAGTAATTTTTAATTCTACATTCTCAATCATATATTTTCTCTACTAAATCAATATGAGCAATATTCCAATGCTCGTGTTCTATCTCATCAGCTGCTTCTTGTTCAGAATTAGCATAACACCACTCTTTATCATAATCACCACCTTTTGTGGTAAATCGTACTAAATATTTCTTCATATCATTTTAATTGCATTAGTATTTATATTAATTGCTTCTCCATTTTTAATTGCTTCAATAGCTAACCAAGCATTGTCACAAATAAAGTCATCAAGTGTAGTAAAGTTATATCCGTTGTCTATACCCCACTTAACCAGTTCTATAATTTGATTGTGTTGTTCTGGAGAATTATTTATATATTTAGCATATTTAAGAAATGCATCTTCTAAAGAATCAAATTTTTTTGATATTCTACGTAAATTATAGACTGACCCATTAACTATAGTAGTTTGTGGATACACATCAAATAGTTCTTTTCCCATTTCAAAAGATGCTCTAAAGAATTGTTTTATAAAGTTCTTATTAAATTCTACTCTTTCTGGTTCAAACTTTTCTCCAGAATTAGGAATTTTATAACTTTTCAAAATAATTTCTTTATTTCTTAAAGATTCTAAAGTTTCTCTTATATTAAATATAGAAGCATATCTTTGTAAAGGTTCATATTCTCCTTCCTCTTTAATTAATAAAATTAATTTAATTACAAATAGCTCTGTTGGAGTAATATTATATTTCTCCAGCAGAGCTAACGTATTTTCTATTGTTGTCTCAAATTTTTCCACTCGTATCAGTTTTCAATATTTAAATTAAATATCTCCAACTGCATTTAATTTATTCACTCTTTCGAGGTGTTTCTAAAGCATATTCTTGTAAAAATTCAGTTCCAAGAGTTTCATAATCTTTAAGAAGTCTATTAGAATCATAATGTGTTTTTATATATTTTGAAAATTTATTACTTTCAACCATATCATTATTGATTCCTCTAAGAACTAAAAATCTTAGCATTCTTTCAATCGTCATAATCTTAAAATCTAAAAGTAAATTGTGCTTGTTTTTTCATATATAAATCAGGAACTTCTCCATTAAGAACTTGTTCAAGTCCATGTTCATCAATTGTTAAATAATCTGAATCAGATTTGTGTGAGTTTTTAAACCAAGATAATTCTTGAGTATCGTTAATAACAAGATAAAATATTTCAGCTTGTTTATCTCCTTCTTTACGAATTGCTCGACCTCTTCTTTGTCTAGCTTTAGTTTCACTACTATCAAATCCAAGTATTATAGCTACTGATAAGCCTTTACAATCGAGGCCTTCATCAGCCTTACTGCATGTATGTAAATGTCCTACATCAACATCATTAAAATCTTCAATCATTACTCTACCTTTTTTCTTAGAAATTTTTCCAGTATATACATTCTGTCCGTTTTCTAAGGCTTCAGCCATTTTAACACTTTTACTAAATGTTATAATTTTCGAATTAGGTCGAGCTTCCATGATTTTTCTAGCAATTTCAATCTTTTTTGGATGATTATTAATGAATGCTTTTCTTTGTGCCATAGTTCTTTGAAGACCCATAGCGTTTATAGTAATTAATTGAAGGATTTTCTTTCTTTCAGATTCATCATTACCTTGATAAATTTCATCACGAAGTCTTAACTTATTTTGCCATCCATTAGGACCAAGGCAATCCATCGCTTTTTTGAAATCAAAACCAAAAAATTCAAAATATTTAACAAATTCTTTATTTAACTGTTTGTAATATTCAATATCATCTACATTTAAAAGTACTTGATATTCTTTATACTCTGAAATCCAACCATTAATAATTGCTTCTTCTTTAGAAACTTTATCAACAATCGGACAAAATTTTTCAATAATTACATGTTTTCCATCTAACCTTTCAAAAGTAGCAGTTAAACCCATTATAAGTTTATATTTAACTTTTTGAAATACTTCTGAGAATGTTTCAGCACTATAACGATGCACTTCATCTAAAATTAAAAAATCACAAGTCCAATTATGTTTAATTACAGAATTAATTACTTGAACTTCTGCATTAAATATTATATCCCAATCAGTTAATTGACTTTCCCATTGTTCTTTTAAAGTAGTAGTAGGAACGACAACAAGAATTCTAAGATTTGGATATTTCTCTAATACTTTTTTAACAGTCATTATAGCTGTCCTAGTTTTACCAACCCCCGTAGGCATTTCTATTGTTCCTTTGCCTTTAGATTTTAACCATCTTCTTATAGCTTCTTGTTGTCGTTCAGTTCTTGTCATGATAACTTTATATTTTTACTTTTAGCAACAAGTTCTATTTGTCTTTTCAGTTGCTTCCACGAATAGATGTGATTGTCTACTTCCTTCAAATATCTAGGCAATACTAAATTTCTTAAAGTTATTAATTGTTCAGTAGTCATGTCTGAATATCTTTGACGTTTAGGAAGTGTCAAAATTGCTCGCATTTCATGAAACGATAGTCCTTTATCACTAAATTTCAAATTCAATTTAGCAGGAATATGTAGTCTTTCTTTAGCAACTCTCAATCTTTCACCATTAGAATTATCGTTACCCTTAAGTTCATTTTCCTCTGACTTAGTAATCCATAAACCCATTTTTACAATAAATGTCATTGTTAAATGACTTTTATCAAATGAACCAAGACTATTAGTACAACCAGACATAAGATCTGTTACAGATATATTTGCAAATTCATCAGGAATTCCACCAGGAATATAAGATTCCATAGCATTTATCTGATTCATTTTAACCTTACTCCAATCTTCAATTTCAGGATTGTTGTGCTGAAGTGAAAATAACATAGGAACAAGTTCAGATCTCTCAATAGAAGGTCTAGAACCAGACAAATAAGCATTCTTAAAATATCGAATCAATAGTTCAATATTACACTTATACATTTCATCCTTTACTTGTTCAAACACATTGTATCTTCCAGGATTCCTAGGATCCTCATTATTTAACATTTTTTCACAATGATTATACCAGGTAATTAATTGTGCTGGATTTGCATCAACAAGTTTAACTGTTTCTTGAACTGTTTTATCTCCTTCTCTTACCTTTGGTCCCTTCCATTTAAATTGAGAATAATCTGGTTTCTTATTATCTAAAGCCTTAGTTAACGCATCACCTAATGTAGTATTCATATAAAATCTTAATCATAATATAATTTCTTTTGAAGTATCTATATTTTTGTCTTTAGTAAAACTTATAAATATAATATCAGAATAATTGTATGGAATATTCTGACCTGTATTTTTGTCATACCATGTATCTCTTCCGGATTCTACAACATCATATGTTAAAAAACCAGAATCTCCTAAATTAATGGGTCCAGATTGCCAATTTGGAAATCTTTTACACATTATATAATTATGTCCAAATGGAGCATTATCAAGATTTTTAAATACATACGTTATATAATTTAACAAATCTTGTTCAAATGCAACCAATTGAGCATGTATTGTAGTCATTAACTAAATTTCAATTTCTTATTACTTACTGTATCTAGAACAGTAGGCACTGCAAACCACATCATTAAATCTTCTACATGTTCCTTATAAAGTTTCAAGATATTTATTCCCGTAACCTCTGATTCTTTTTGAATAATCGAATATCCAGGTAATCCTGATGTTCCTTCATTCTTATAATAAAGGTTAGTAGCTTCTTCAAATGCTGCATTTTTAGCAGAAATATCATCATTAAAGCTTCTTGTTACTCTATACTTAACCTTAAGTGGACCATCCACTGTTCCATAATAAAGATTATATTGCTGTTTCATATCAATATACCTAAAATAAATAATAAAATTCCACCAATTCCAGAACCGATTCCGATTAATTTTCTGGATTTTTTCAGTCTCGTAATTTTACGTTCATCTTTATTTGATTTTTCTTTATATAATTCTATTTCGGAATCTTTAATAGAATCAGATTGAACGTAAAGTTTATTTAGATCTTCTAAAGATCCAATTTTTCTCAGCAAAAGAGAATTTTCTTTCTCTAATCTAGCATGATCATTGAAGATTATAGCCGTGGCTTTCACAGAATCTACTGATATAGTATCTGACAAAAGCGGCATCTGAATCACTAGGTTGAGAAATAATAATATCATTAGTTTTTTCATAGTAGTAATTGTTACGAACTATTTCGTTGTTGATAGTATCTATAACAATTCTAATACTATCTTTCTTATTAGATAAAACATTTAACTGTTTTTCTAATTTATCTATTTTTCTAATGAGTATATCCGTATTATCTGATTTATAATATAAACTCTTAACAAAAAAGAACTCTACTACTAAAAGAATTATGATTATTGATATTTCAATCGTTCTGGTAAAGTTTCGTGACATAGTTCTATCATTTCTTTAAATTCTTTTTGAAACTCAACCAAAAATTCTTTTAGCTGTACAGTTCTTCCTTGAAGTTTTTTAGAAGTTTTATGATGTACAATTCTTAACAATGCTGCATGCAATGGTAATCCATACATCGGTTTTCCGGGTTCAATTACAATTTCACCCGTATTTCTTTTTTTAGTCTTTTTCATAAAAACCAAATTAAAGAAGGAAGATCCTTCTTTAACTGGTTCCATTATGAAATCTTCTTCTTGTATTCTAAAATCTGATTTTTCGTTTTCTTCCATATTAGCTCTTTTTAACAGATCCAGGTCTAGTCATTGTATTTTTAACATTGTTAGGAAGTGCATCAAACCACTTTTGTTTTAATTCCAGATTCTTTCTTCTATGTTTAGCTTTCATAATTTATAATTTTATCGTCTTCCACCATGATAATGATGTCTTCTATGATAATTTGGATGACTATAATATATTCTAGGTGGAGGAGTAATTCTTACATAAGGTCTAGTCCAATAGTAATAAGGACTTTGATAAATTACAATTCTATTAGTATCATAATATGGATTAGAAACAGTTGTTACAGAATCACAAGAAGATAATAACAATATAATTCCAAATAATAAGAATAATTTTTTCATTTTAATAAAAACATAAATTAATATATTGATTATTAATAATCTTACTTAATGTAAATATTTCATATTTATTTATAAAATATTCTTTTACTTTTAATATAGTTTGTCCTAAAAGCAAAGGTTGATATAAAACTAATTGAATAATTTTATCAACTTTATCTTTATGCTCACACTCTAAAAATTCAGTAAGTAACGGAAGATACTCATCAGCGTTTAATGTATTATTCTGAAAACTTTTATTGAGTCTTTCGACGATTTCTTCTCTTTCCATATTTATTAAATATTCTCATTAAAGAAATTTTTACAATTCCATTGTACTTTGTATCATACACATCATTCCAATCTCCATTATAATATTCTTTATATAACGATTCATAATTAGCGTTATATTCATAATAAATATAATGTTTATTAAATTCATCCCGATTTAGATACCTATCACATACTCTAATAGCATAATGACATCCTCCATCAGCAAAATAAACTACTTGATACGGAATATCATATTTGGTTAATAATTCAGCTAAAACCGCTGCTACATAACAACATCCTCCCCAATTAATACGATACTTACTTTGGAGTTCTAAACATTTAACATTTACTTCTTTAAATAACTCTCTTTTAGTCATAAACTACTCGCTTGTGTTGCTAATAAATCACATTTGTTATTAAATTGATCAGTAGAATGTCCTTTTGTATGTGAAAATATTATTGGAAATTCTACCAAAGTTTGAGTTTTTTTAATTTGATTTTTTATTTTACTAATTAACCCGATGTTCTTTTTTGGATTCCAAGAAGGATTTGTTAACACTCCGATAGAATACTGTGAATCTGTAATTATTTCTAAAGATTCAATTGGTTTTTTAATAGATAATAATGCTATATAAATAGCCGTTAACTCCATTGTATTATTAGTTGCTTTCTCAAATCTTCTAGAGTATTCTTTAACTATTTTATTATCTTTAATCCACACTATCCCTACTCCGCCTATTCCATTAGCTCTACAAGAACCATCCGTATATATAATCATATTATCAATATAAAATCATCTCTGTGTGATACTTTTTCATTTAACTAACATTCATTTAATCTATATTTTCCATTATAAAATATAAACTAATTTGAACTATAGTCCCATTTAAAATAACCTTTCCATCCAGGAAGAATTGCCTACTTACCTTCTTTTTTACACTTGTTCTTTATTTTCTAATATTTCATTTTCTGGAGGAGTAAGTATATTTTGCAAATGATTCTTTATTTTAATTATGAAATCCTTATCAAAAATTTCCTTATTTTCAACCGCTTTAAATAACCAATATAAAGTATTATTTAAATTAGAAATTTGAGACAGTTGATCCTGTAAATCTCGAACCCTTTTCAAAAGAAAATTATTTCTGTTTTCGAGTTCTTCATAACTAATTTTTTCGTCCATTATTTAATAATCCAGATTAATAATAATTGTAAAGCCTATCCAATTCCAGATCCTATTAAGGTTGCAGATAAATCTAACCAATCCCATTTATTACCATATTGTTTATCTTTAAATTCCATTCCACAAGCTAATCCTGCTCCAAATAGAAATGTACCAATAAACGATGCTGGAATTGCATACAATAGATGTTTCTATCGGTTACTCTCAGTTAACCATTTAACATACTTCCTCACAAGAATCTACACTTAAAGTATCCATAACTGCAGTATCTACAACTGTAGTATCTTCTTCGGATTGATTGTCACAAGTACATTTAGTAGTACAACTAGCAAAACAAATAGCTACAAAAGCAGCAAATACAAATAATAATTTCTTCATAATCATAATTTTAAGTTAAAAATAATTATCTTTTCCTCTCTCAATAGGAAAGGGCAAATTCCCTTTCCTGCATTAATTGTTAAATTACTCTGTCTCTTTTAAATCGTACTTTTTAGTGTCTATCAATATTTTTTGATCATTTGGAGCAAATACAACTACGGTAGTTTCATTTGCATCTTCACCAGATCCTTTAATTTGTAAAACACTATCTTTGATTTCCCAAGTAACATTTTTACTCGGCTTTCCGTTTTTATTTAATACTCTTACTAAATATCCATCTGTTTTAAAGATTTTAATGTTACAAGGAACATCAACATTAAGAGTATCAAATCCTTCTACAGAATAAACAGATAATCCAACAATTAAACTTGTTAATAAAATTAAAATTCTTTTCATACGTTAAATAAATTTAAAGTTTATTAAAAGTATCTTGGAGGAACTTTTTGAGCAGATAACGGGGTACGATCCCGCAACTTCAAGTTTGGAAAACTTGCACTCTACCAATTGAGCTATATCTGCATTTTTAGAGCTTCGTGTAGGAATCGAACCCACAACAGGCTGATTACAATTCAGCTACTCTACCAATTGAGTTAACGAAGCAATTAGTGAAGATTTCGTTCTTCACTATTAACGCTATCAAGCAGCCAACCTAGTGACTCTATCAAGAAAAATTGATTTATTGCCATTTATTTTGGCTTGTTGCTCCATAATTTCTACTTGTTTGCAATCAATCCCTTAACTAGCCCATAAAATAAAAATCCTAAAGTGGACTAGGAGGTAATCGAAACCTCGTCTTACAAATTTTCAAAAATATTTCATCACAACTTAATTAATATATCATCTTTGCATGAAAAATCAAAATAAAATTTGAGATTCTGTTCTCACAACCTTGTGCAAGATACGGAAAATCCTTGCAAATAACAAGAATAGTCCGTACCTTTGCAGCATGAATTATCATATATAGCCAGTCTTTGAGGCAACATGTCAGGTTCTCTTGAGTACATGTGCGGCTATTTCGGATAAAGTTATTGCTCAACAAATAAGAGATAGAGCAAAGATAAACAGATTTTATCAGATAATTCATTGGAGAGTAATAAGGGTACTTATTCGCTCTCCTTTTTTATTTATCGAGGTGTTCGTAGATTTTAGACATAGAATGGTTTATTGCAAAGCATTGTATAATAAAAAGAGTACAAATACTTCCAATCCTTCCTCTAACCTCTTAGACTTTTGATATTTAGGAAAGTCTTCAGCATAGTAAGTAAGAGTTCCATGTTCAATCCACTTATCACGAAATTCAGAGTTTAACTCTCTTATAGTTTTTTTATCTGCTGAATGTAAAAAACTATTTAATTTCTGGATGTCATATATATCACCAGATTCTATAAGATCTATTGCAAATTTTTTCATATCGTGAAATTATTCTGAAACAGTAGTCATAGTTGTACAAAATACACCTCACTCTCCGTTATATTACGTCCCCGGAGAGGAGGTGTGAGTATGAAATAGAAATAGAATAATTTAAGACTGTTCGTTGCACTGGTTGAATTGATTCGTTATTTCCGTTCATAACTCCATGTGAGTTCCATTATTAATAGAAAGTACGGGGACTACTTTCTTTATTTCCAGCAATATTTGTTCTTCAATTTCTTAAACTCCGATATATCAGAAACTGACGAAAAGAGGAGCATACATGCTCGGACTTTCATGGTGTCGTCGCCAAAGATTTCATACACTGTCTTATCACTCTCAAGAATAGCTCGCGTAGCTTCTATGAGTCGTTCACGAAGTACGGGATGATTGATGTAAAGTTCGGCTTCTTCCCGACCATTAATTCCATAGAATTTGGACATTTGACTATGGGTTCCCTTTATTCCAGCCATCTGTGGAAAGACATACCATATCCAATGTGTCTTTTTTCGTCCTTCTTTTATTTCTTTTAATGCAGTCTGATAGTTGGAAGTATTCTCATAGATACCTCCATTATCTTGTGCATTAATGAAGCGGGATAACAGGCTTATTCGTGCTATTAATTTAGTAGGAGTTTTTTGTTTGATCATTCTAAATTTTCTAATTTCACTAATAGTTTCTTTGCTAATCTATGATAAGGAGCGAAAGCCTTCAAATGTGCTTTTAACAAAAACAACGAATGTTCTTTAAACATTTCCTTTTTAAAGTCAAATTTCAGCAAATCGTATAATTTACCATTATAACCGTAATAATCATCAGGCAAATAATTATCATAAAGTTCTCCCCAATATTTTATTGCTGGCGGTTCTAATGTAATAAATTCCTCTGCATACTCTGTACCAGTCGGTACTGGAAAATAAACTTGAATAGAAAAGTCTTTTAAATCCTTTTCACTAAAAGGCTGGTTCACAAAATCTGAGCCGAGATTTTGGACAGCATTACTATATCTATCAGCATCTTTTACTAAAGGGTATAACATTTTGCAAATTTAATTATTACTTCTTATATTACCAACTAAGCTGCCTCCTAAAATTATAGGAACTCCAAAATTTCGTAAGTAATGTCTATTTCTCATATTAAAATCTCCATTATTCCCACGAAGTGCTTTCATCTACATATCGTGACCAAATAACATATAATCTCCAGTTGTCTGTCTGTAATTTACATTCGGAGAATACTAAATTCCGTGTTCTACTTCTCTGCCTACTTTTGCATTCTCTGTTGATATTTTTATCTAAGGAGCGTCAGTACTAACTAAATTTTGAACAAGACGTCCAGGTTCTCTTTCTTTTAGAAACACACTACCTTGTTTAGAATTGTTTGTAGTCCACGTTGTTGCTCCAAGTCCTCCGTTTTTAATAAATTCATCATATTTATCTTTACTCATTGCACTCATTCTATTCTATCCATCATATTTTAAACCAGAATTAATAAATGCTTTAGAGTGAGCAACAATATATTCCTCTGGATGTACTTCTTGCATACCGTTAGAAAATTTTCCATACCAAGTATCCCCTTTCTTAATTAAATTACCAGATTTAGTAAGATCCTAATATAAATCGTAATATTCAGGTATATGACTATGAAATATATCTTTGTCTAACTAAGTAATTTCTCTATCTAATCCCTAAAACCAAAAATCATCTGTAAATCCTTTTATACCTTCTTTTTCAAATTGATTGATTATATCAGGAGCTTTTTTAGCAGATTCTATTTCTGAAGGAGATAATGTACGTTTATTATATCGAGCAAGTAAATTTATTAATTCATCTTCTCTCATCGGCTGTTTGTTTCCTGAAGGAAAATACATCTTTATCTTTTGTCCGTCTGAAGTTATTTTTTCTACGAATTTATTTTCGTCTAATAGTTTCTACAATTCTGGAATATCGGATTCGTAAATAGGGTTAAATCGGGGTATTCTTGCTTTCCACACAACTTTTGAAGTAGCAATCGCAGGCAATGCAGCTAATCCCAACTCAATTCCATGTCTTAAGTTAGGATTATTATCATAGGCTCTTTTTGCCGAAGCTGCATAGTAACTTGCTAATCCTGCATCAGCAGCTGCTCCGAGGGCACTTGCTCCACTTCCACCTAAGGCGGTATTATATGTTCCTGTTCCAAATAATCCTGTATATGAGGATGGAGTCATAGCTCTCATTCCAAAGTTCAATGCTTTACCTACAGTAGGTACAAGAGCTTCGCTTGCAGTTGCACCAATTCCTCCTACTAACATAACAGGACTTGCTAATGTTCCAGCAACATATGGAAGTGCTCTATTCATTTTCTTTGCGTTAGTGGCTGTGTACCATCTTCTCTGTTGAACAGTATTATCTAATGGACGCATATCTTGAACTTCACCATAATCTGTATATGCT
>OCTW011563162.1_pt1 | contig 14264 bp, 5 predicted proteins | sample 1539671 | NCBI WGS metagenome assembly OCTW01 (sample SAMN02144230, study PRJEB22623) | gut metagenome | biome: sheep rumen | host: Ovis aries | place: New Zealand
ATGTGAGTGTTAATGTTTCGTTAAATTAAAAAAATTAATCATTATGGCTGGAACAATTCGTACTGGTATAGTTCAGCGCAGTACCATGGGTGGCGGCAAGAAGCTGTACGCCATCGGTCTGCACTACTCCAACATCAAGGATGAGGACCTGATAAGCCACATACAGACCAACTCGCAGATCAGCCTCCTTGTGTTATAAAAATTCTGACAATTCTGACAATTATGACACTTAAAAGTGTTATATTTCTTTCTACTTTTCTTTGGTGAGTTTGTAAACTGTAAACGTTTTAGAAGTTAAGAAGTTAAGTAGTTAAGAAGTTAAGCCGTTAGTCTTGACTATCGTCCTCTATCTCCTTCTATCTCCTTCTATCTCCTTTTAACTCCCTCTATAACCTATAACCAATAACCTATAACCTTTCATCTGCCTTCTAACTCCCTCTATCTCCTTCTTTAATTTCCAATTATTTGTTTTTGTCCTCGAATTTGTCCGGACAACCGCGAAAGTGTCCGGAGGGACTACTAATTTGAACAAAACGTATTGCGATTTTTAAGAATTTATTTAATTTATTTAATTTTGTAGCCAATTTTCCAAAGAATATATTTAATTTTGTAACCAATTTCCCATTTTGTTTACCTTACGAAGAAATATATTATTTAATGCAATATGACTACTTCAAAACTTTTTCGCGGGCATGTGTGGCTCGCCGCAATGCTTGGTTTCTGCATCTGGCTGTTGCCGCAGCAGATAAAGGCTGCAAGTTATGTTGACGAGGCCATCAGTTATCAGGTGATGCTGAATGGAGCTAACACCATCCGCATCAAGGTGCCTGTATATAACGAAAAATCCGACGACCATTGGGTATGCAACGGTAACCTGTATGTCCAGGTATCGGAGGATGGCAAAAACTTCAGTGACAAACAGAATGTCTTCTACTGGCGGGAGGATGAGTCGAAGAAAGGTCACGACAACGACGAGAGTGATCTGTGGTGTAAGTTTAAGACCAGTGTGGGTGGCAGTCTGGATGTCACCCAGGGCAACTCCACCAGCCACGTCAGCCTGACGAAGGCTGACGGTGAGCTGCGCCGTCTTATTTATGAGAACTCGGATGGCCGCACCTACGATATTATCGCTATCTGGCGACTGCCTTACGACCTGCTGGGCAAGACGCTGAAGTTCTCATGGGATGTGAAGTGTGACTATACCAACGGCTTGGCTTGGAACACTGAGTACTCGGTTACGGGTCTGAGCACCACCGACATTGCTATTCCTAAGGCTCAGGATGCCGTTGCACCGCAGTTGACGATGGCCACCATGTCGTACAGCGAGAGCGGCAGGCTGGAGATTCCTTGGTTTGTGGCTTCCAACCACCTGACTGCAGCTCATTATGAATATACCGCTGCTGACGGCAAGATGGTAAAGAAGGAACTGCCTGCCGAGGAGAACAGCGGTACTATCTATCTGGATGCCACTGAGCCTCACAAAAACTTCCATGTCGTGGTGAGCTACCGCGACAACAACGACTATCTGGTAGAGAATGTGTCGTCGGAGGTCAAGGACCTCTCCATGATCCATGAGCCGATGGGACTCAGTGCCCGTCCGCTGGGTGACCGCAAGGCATCGGTCCGTCTGGACTGGAGCATCAGGTATCCGGAGACGGAGGACATCACGCCTACCGACTTCTTTGAGGTACAGCGTTCGCTGACCGGCAAGGAGGCTGACTTTGTGACTGTAGGGTCAGTGCCGTTTGTGCTTGATGGCGACAATCTCCATTTCAACTATGTGGACAGCACCCTGATAGGTGCCATCAGCAAGGGGCAGCTCAAGAGCAACGGTACGCTCGACAGCCTGACTTACCGCGTTCGCCGTATGATGACGCAGAACTGGGGCTGGGGGGAGAACAGCTGTGCGACCTCGGCCCAGTGTGTGATTGACAACATACACCTGATGCATATCTCCAACTACTCGGCTGAGTGGGAGGATGAGCGTGCCTTCACCGTACGTGTGAAGTGGAACTATAGCGAGGAGCAGAATGCCGTGTGGGACAACCGCGCCAAGGTGATGCTCCACGTCATGATGACTAATGCTGACGGCGAAAAAGTAGACAGCCTCAAGGTAGAACTTAATGCCCAGGAACTTGAACAGCGCTATAAGATTCTCGACCTTTCGCGTACCTGCGTCCACTACGATATCAAGATGTCGGTAGACCGAGGCACATCGCCCTTGCATACTCATGACGAGGTGGAAGCCTCCCCCTACTATTATCCCATCCATACGGCCGAAGAGTGGGCAGCCTTCTGCGACAAGGTGGTAAAGGCACAAGGTAATTATGATGTCAATGCACGACTCTATGCCGACATTACCACTACTTCTGCAGCCGGCGGGGCTTCAACATATCCGTACAGGGGTCATTTTGACGGCAACGGCCATACGCTGAATATCAATCTGACTTCTAACCATCTCTTTGTTGCTCCGTTCAACTTTGTCGGCAACGCCTCTTTCACTAACCTGCGCACAACCGGCACCGTGAGTAACCCTATCTATATGTTCTCGGCAGGCCTCATAGCTCAGGTTCTGAAGAATTCCACCGTCACTATTGACGGGTGCCGCTCGTCCATGACTATCAGCACCGGCATCAACGGCGATGCCACCAACGGTGGCTTTGTCGCCATGATGCAAGAAGACGCTAATCTGACATTCCGCAACAGTCTCTTCGACGGCAGCTTTGAAGGGGCGAACTGCTATAATAACGGCGGTTTCGTGGGCTTTGTCTCTCCCGGCAGTCAGGTAAGCATAGAGAACTGTCTCTTCGCCCCCGACCATATCAGCACTAAGTACGACGGTTGTGAGACATGGGCACGCATACCTGCTAACGCCAAGCTGGTGCTTAAGAACAGCTACTATACGATAGCCTATGCATCTGCCACTTACGATATGCATAACCGTTTCGTCATTCGTAACAACTCTGATTGGGCGGTATTCAAGCAACTGGTGGCAGATGCTGCCGGAACAAATAATGTGGATGCCATCCTGTATGCCGACATTACTGCCAGCGACATGATCGGCACCCAAACTGCACCCTATCGTGGCACGTTTGACGGCAATGGCCATACGCTGAACCTGGCTATCACCGGCTCAAGCAGCTTCACGTCTCCCTTCAACTATGTTACCGGCACTGCTGTCTTCAAGAATCTCCAAGTGAAGGGCACAGTAAAAGGCGGTATCCATACCTCCGGCCTTGTGGGCGGTGTGGTAAGTTCTCCGACTATCACCTTTGACAATGTGTGGATGTCGGCCTCTATTACTACAACCAGCACCCATGTAGCCGGCTTTGTGGGCCATACCAGCGATGCGGGCTCCACAGTTGTAATGCGCAACTGCCGGTTTGACGGTTCCCTCAACAGCACCCAGACATCCGGCGAACGCTATGGCGGTGTGTTTGTAGGGTGGGGTGGCGGCACCTGGGACCATAAATATCTTTATGAGAACGGCAAGTCCTCCAATATCAACCATTTCGGCATGAACTACCTGAACTCTTCTGCCTGGGCAGGAATGGAGTTGTGTCTCTCTGCCCACGGCTGGAGCGAGGTGCAGGCTGCCAGCCGCAGCATCACTGACCAGAATGTCGTGCTGAAGCAGATGAACGCCGCTCAACCGGACGCATGGCTGCTGAAAGACAACCTTGCCGTACCTGCCAACAGCTGCACCATAGCAACTGCAGAGTCAGAGATAAGAACTGACCTGCTGAAGGTCCTCGGCAACAACTGGAAAGAAGAAGGTGAGGCCATAGTGCCAAAATCGGTAATGTTCTTCGAACCCAAACACACCGGACTGCAGCCCAATCTTCCCACATTCTATCATGCCGGCACAGGTAAGGTGGACAAGAAACTTGTGACCGAGACTCGCCAGAGCAGCGTGGTGCTGACTTGGAGCGTTGACGGCGTAGTGGATTATTTCCAGGTTAAGCGCCGCAAGGCTGGCAGCAACGATGAGTGGGATACCATCGTAGACCTGCTTGACCAGACGGGCTATGAGGACAAGAAGGTATCGCCTCTGGAGACCTATGAATACAAGGTGCTCTCTATCAGCGACTGCGAAGGAATGCACTATACCGAGACCGATGTGGCCGTGGGCTTCTGCAAGCATACGGCTCGCGTAAGTGGCTATGTGCGCATGAAAGACGGCACAGGTGTTCCCGGCGTAGAGGTGGAGATCACCTATAATAATCATAAGGAGGCCAGTGCGATAACCGACGAGAGCGGATTCTTTGTGGCCGACAAGTTGCAGTACAAGGGCCTCAAGGACATCGTCTATACCGTGTCACCGGTGATTACCGGCGCCATTGAGTTAGATGTGCCGAGCTACGACGTGAGGTTCAACGAGAAATCAAACGACGAGACTGTTCATGAGTTTACCGTTACCAACAGCCACCTCTTCTCAGGCTTCGTCATGTACGAGGGTACCAGCATTCCTGTCAAGGGTGCCCGCTTCCGCGTTGACGGCTACGACATGCACGATGCCACCGGCAGCTATGTTGAGACCGATTTCGACGGTAGTTTCTCCTTCCGAGTGCTTGACGGCAAGCGCGTCATCCAGACCTTCATGGACGGCCACTCCTTCACCGAGGAAGGCTATTTCAAGAGTAAGGACGGATATGTCTTCAACGACGACGTGGCACAAATCTATTTCTATGATGCCACTAAGGTGAAGGTCACAGGCCGCGTGGCAGGTGGTAACGATCAGGGCATGCTGCCGTTGGACAACAACCTGAGCCGCAACAACCTGGGCAACGATCTCACCATGGTGCTGACGCTTGAGGGCGACAACACCTCATGGCTGGTGTATGACAACCTCAATCCCGGCAAGTCGAGCGAGAGCTTCACCTTCCAGCACCCCGGTGGAGGAGGTCACCAGACTGTCGTCAATGTGCAGCGCAAGCGTATGGAGGTAAAGCCCGACTCCCTGACCGGTGAGTACGTGCTCATGCTTCCGCCTGTACGCTGGAAGGTCCAGCAGGTGTACTGCGACGGCTATCCCACTCTGTTCCAGGACGGACAGGTGAGCGAGGTCATCGACCTGACCGACCGCCTCATAGCCGACACCGTGCGCCATGAGGGCACCTTCGTTAGTGTGGATGGCAACACTGTCTATCAGCCGACAGAAATCTACAACTACCGCTACAACCACATATATCACGCTCCCGTGGAGATAACCTACAGACAGGTGGGTTATGATACCTTTGACTATTTCGGCGACAAGACCTACACAGCCACAACGGTGGGCGGTAATCAAGCAGAGGTTCCGCTGGTTTATCTGAAAAACGACAGTGTGAAATACACCTTCGGCTATCCCGTGTTCAGCCTTAACCGCAGATACCCCATACAGGTGCAGGTGGGCGAACGCTATAAATATAATAATGACACGCGCACGGGTAAGGAAGACTTCGTGAAGATTGGCGGTGGCAAGGTAATCGTCCACAACGGCATGACGAATACTTTGCGGTCGGATATCTTGCAGCTGGATAGCCTGGGTCAAGGTGTCTTCTGGCTCGAAGCCGACGAGACTCCTCGTCTGCTGACCGGTCATGATGCACTTAAGACCGTCACCTTTACACTCGAGCAGGACAGCACTACCTATGAGGCAGAGCCTCTGAAGGCCTATACCCTCAATATGTTTGCCCTGGACGGTGCCAAGGACGTTCTCGTCAAGGGACAGCCGCAGCTTATCGACATCCTTCGCGACCCCCCAGGCGGCAGCAGCACTGCCACACTGTCGAAGGGCTCTAAGCTGAAGTACACCTACACCCTCGACATGACCCTTCATGCCGGCTTGAAGTTGGGGATACTCACTGGCTCCCAGCTGGACAACTTCCAGGGTACCGTAATGGCTCCCGAAGGATCTGGTGGAGTGGCTGGTCTTATCAACGGAAACGACAACCATGAAGTTATTAATTTTGAATATGCTTTCGACGCAGAAGGTAAGCGTGCCTTCTCCTATACGATGAACGTCAACGAAGACATTACTACCAGCAGCGAGAAATCAATGGTTGGCAGTGATGCCGATCTATATATCGGTATGGTGCAAAACATCGTGGTGATGCCTGTATCGACCATCCGTGCCGTTCCCGACAGTCTCTACCAGTTGATGCTGGGCAAGTTGGGAGGCGGACAGACTGCCGGTATCAACACTAAGTATGGAGCCGTCGTGGAAATTGCACAGGGTAGGGGCGGAAACGGCAAGCTCTACCACCTGATACGCGACGAGTCCCTCGGATACGGACCGCAGATAACATCACAGTTCATACATTCCCAGAAGCACATCCTCAACCAGTTGCTTCCCGAGAAGGTGAAGGAACTGCGTGCCTTGATGTTCACCGGTACGGCAGCCGAGGCTCAGACCCAGGCCAATGCCACCGGCAAGCCTGTCTATCGCTCACTGGTAGATGTTGACGACGAGAGATTTGCCGTGGTCAACACCAAGGACGATGAAATCTTCTACTACACCAGCACGATGCCTGAAGAAGAGGGCATGAACTACGTCATCCACCTGCCAAGTGGTACTACCGGCAGACCCGCCGACGAGGTGTCCGAGATGTGTCAGGCTATCTATGGCTGGATACACATGATAGCCGAAAACGAGTATGAGAAGAAGAGGGCTATCGAAGGTGGTGAGCTGGTGGCCAACTATGACATCGACGGCGGTTCAAAGTTAACCTATAGCGAGCAGTTTGAGAGCGAATACGCCATCTCCAACTACTATAAGCTGCCCGGTATCATCAGCGCCAATTATTTCGACGATAATGTATCCGACAAGGCCTTGGCGTTTGGGTCTATTGCTGGTACCAAAATCGTGGGCGCTATCCTGAAGGCTGTATATGATAAATTCGTCAATAGCACGGCCCAATCTAAAGGCGCCGATCGTGCCTTACCGAAAGACTCCAAGAAAGGATTTGAAACGGCAGTTCGTTTCGCGGGCAGCACCTTCAAGTTCAGCCTCCTGCCTACCATGGACTATAACGTGAAGGGTGTTGCGGGTGAGACTAAAAACTACAGCCGCAAGGAGAGCTTCACCATTGCCATGGACAAGAAGAGTCACCTCAATGTTGATGTCTACCGTGTACAGACCGACACTGCCGTTGTCAACCACGTCAATCAATTCGATGTGTTCTCTACCCACAATTTCACCAATATGACCAACTACGTGGAGAGCTACCTGAAGCGCGACCTCGACCTTACTAATATACGCTACGCACGTAGCTTCGTCTATAGGACCCGTGGCGGTGCTACCGTCAATCCTTGGGAGGATGAGCGCAGGACCGTCTTCCACAGGCCCGGATACCTCCTTGACGAACGTACGCAGAAAATACAGAACCCCAAGATTTCTCTTGACCGTCAGAGTGTGAGCGGCGTGGCCATCGGTGACCCCGCACGTTTCAAGGTCTATCTTGCTAACGACAGCGAGCAGCCTGAGGCTTCTACGGGCAGCACCAATATGTATACCTTCTACCTCGACCCGGCATCCAATCCCAATGGTGCCAAGGTGATGGTGGACGGTATTGCCTTGACCAGCACAGGCTGGGATCTGTTGCTCCCACCCGGTAAGGTGACAGAGAAAACCATTGAGGTATATGCCGGCAGTGAGTTTGACTATGAAGGACTGCGCATCGGACTTATGTCGAAGAGCGACTGGGAGCGTATAGACGAGCAGGCTGAGTTTGACGTCTATTTCCTGCGTCAGGCCGGTCCCGTCAGCATCTCGTCGCCGGGCGACAAGTGGATTATGAACACCGATGCCCAGTACAATGCCAAGCGAGGGTGGTTCATGCCTATCACCATCAGTAGTTTCAACAAGCATCAGCACAACTTCGACCACATCGAGTTCCAGTACAAGGAGTCTTTGCGTGGCGACGACTACTGGACCAACCTCTGTTCCTATTATGCCGACTCCACACTCATGGCCCAGGCCAACGGAGTATGCGACATGATACCGGAGAACGGCAATATAGTGACGCAGTTCTACGGCGAGGGCACAGTCATAGAGAAAGCCTACGACCTGAGGGCTGTGCTCTATTGCCGTGACGGCAACTCGTTCCTTACCAGCTCATCTAACATTATCAGCGGTGTTAAAGACACACGCCGTCCGCAACTCTTCGGCACTCCTGAGCCATCCAGCGGCATAGTGAAGCCGGGTGACAATATCGTCTTCAATTTCTCAGAGGACATCGAATACAACTATCTCGATGCCAAGACCAATTTTGAAGTGAAGGGCGAGGTAAACAACGACAATGTGTCGGAATCTGTCTCTCTGCAGTTCAGCGGCAAAGGCAGCGTGGAGAGCGAGGCACAGCGCAACTTCAGTGGCAAGGACTTGACCATAGACCTGATGGTGAAGCCTGATGCTACGGGTCGCGATATGCCCATCTTCTCACACGGCACCAATGGCAAGCGCCTGCAGCTGTGGCTGACGGGCGACTATCACCTGAAGGCTGTTGTCAACGACCAGACGTTTGTTTCCACCGACACCATCGTCAAGGGTGGCTTCACCCAGGTGGCACTGGTCATCAGCCAGGACAGCACGCTGACATTCTATAACGGCGGTAAGCAGTTGGGCGAGTTCCGACTGAAAGAAATGTACAATGGTACCGGACCGCTAATCTTCGGACGTACCAATGAAACCAACCGCTCCCGCAGCCAATACTACCAAGGCCGTATGATGGAGGCCAGGATATGGTATCGTGCCCTGACAGGCAGCCTGCTGGGCACCACCTACGGCAGCCGCCGCCTTACGGGCTATGAGATGGGACTGGTAGACTACTATCCCATGAATGAAGGCAATGGCGACTATGCTGTTGACCACACCCAGGGTGCCAATGCACAGTTGAAGGGCGCTTCATGGGCTATGCCGCGTGGTTTGTCGCTGTATGTTGACTGGGACGACCGTGGACTGGCACTCACTCCCAATGCTCTGAACCGCAATAAGGAAGAGGACTATACACTGATGTTCTGGTTCAAGACCGACAGTGAAGGACGTGGCGTACTTGTTTCCAACGGTGCTGGCCGACGCAGTGAGATGGGAGCTGAAAACCAGTTTAACATTGCCTTTGAAGCAGAGAAGCTTATGTATCGCACCAACGGCATGGCCGTGGAGGTGCCCGGCGACTGGAGCGACGGTCAGTGGCACCACTACGCTATGACGGTCAACCGTTCGTTCAATGTTGCCAATATCTATGTAGACCAGACGCTGCGTGCCACGTTTGCAGCAGACTCTCTGGGTGGTATCAGCGGCGGTCACCCGCTCATCGGTGCAGCCCGCTATGACGAGGTGCAGGCCGACGGCTCCACCGCTACCATCGACACGCGCAACTGGCTGCGGGGTAATATCGACGAGCTGTGCTTCTTCTCTCAGGCCCTGCCGCTGACGCTCATCAACAGTTATTCCACCAAGAGTCCCAATGGCGACGAGGCCGGTCTGCTGACCTATCTGTCGTTTGACCGTCAGGAGCGTCAGAAGGATAATGACATTGAACTGGTGGCCTATCCTTACAGCAGGAAGATTTACCTTGACGACAAGGGTAACGTGAGGTATCAGCTAGACCCCGTAACCAAGCAGCCCACCCAGACACCGGTGCGCGACTATGTGTTTGAGGACACTCCCGAAGAGATACTTGGCCACATCACCGATGAGACGGCAGCTCCCGTGGTGCCCTACAAAGAGCTGAAGAACCTTAACTTCGGCTTCGTTGGCAAGGGCAACCAAGTGCTGGTGAATATCAACGAGCCGGCTCAGCGCATCAATAGGCGTAATGTCTATGTCACTCTGCGTGAGGTGGAGGACAAGAACGGCAATGCTATGGCCTCACCGCAGACGACCTGCTACTATATCACCAACAGTAACCTTAGGTGGCTGACCAACAGAACGTCTCTTATAGCCTTATACGGTGCCGAGGACGAGTTCCTACTCTCCATCAGCAACGAGAGTGCTACCAGCCACACCTATACCATAGAGGGCTGCCCCAAGTGGCTCACCCTCGACAGCTACAGCAATGTCATTGCTACGCAAGACCTCGTCACCATCACGGCAAAGGTCAATAAGAACCTCAATGTGGGCAGTTATGACGAGATTCTCTATCTTACTGATGAAGACGGTATCAGCGAGCCTCTCTATCTCAACCTTACTATTGAAGCCGGTGAGCCCGACTGGGCATGGAATGTTCCGGGTGAGCTCCTGCAGCACACAATGAACATTGCCGGACAGGTATATGTCAACGACGAGATAGATATCGACTCACGCGACATCATTGGCGTGTTCGACCGCGAGAACCAGTGTCACGGCTTTACTCACATCGACTATTCTGCCAAGACGGGCGAGAGCACCATCTTCCTGACCGTCTATGACAATCAGGCCAGCGGACGTGAGCTCTTATTCAAGCTGTGGCAATACTCCACCAATCAGGAACTGATGCTCAATGTGAGCGTTAACGGAGCACTGCCCAAGCAGACCATCCTCTTCGAGAAATCGGCTGTGCTGGGTACCGACACCCTGGTGCGCTTCAACAGTACCGACGTGTACGTGCAGACGTTCAATCTCAAGGCCGGTTGGAACTGGATATCCTTCAACGTGGCTAACGAAGACCTCTACAACCTGCCCAAGATACTTGGTGGCTTGCCGTGGATGGACGGCGATGTGCTGACCGACATGAACAGCAACTTCACCCTCGTCTACCGCAACGGTGAGTGGCTGGCTTCCGACAATCCGGGCATCAAGATACTCTCGCCGCGTAAGGCCTATGCTATCAAGGTGCAGCAGGACATTGTCTTCCCCGTAGGTGGCAGCGTCATCAGGCCAGAAGACCAGCGTACCATCGACCTTAAGCAGGGCTGGAACGGTATTGGCTATACCCCGATGATCAACCTCAGTGTGGAGACGGCTCTCAGCGACTACTACGACAAGGCAGAGCCGGGCGACGTCATCAAGAGCCACGACGAGTTTGCCTACTTCTCCGTAAGTGGCGGAGTGGGACGCTGGCGTGGTAACCTGCAGTATATGAAACCCGGTCAGGGCTACATGCTCCTGCGCAAGAGCAGTGCACCGGTATCCTTCCGCTATCCGCTCTACGAGCCCGGCAGCACCATTATAGACGATTGGTCTTACACCTCCAGCCGTTCGGCAGCCTATGCCCGCAGCCGCTCTACCATGAGTGTGAGTGCAGAGGTAGAGGGCTTCGACCTGCAGGAGGGCGACCGACTGGTGGCCTATGCCAATGGTGAGGTAGTGGGAGAGTCACCCGTCAGCAGCGATGTTGTTGACAGGAGCTCACCCCTGTACCTGAGCATCTGCGGAGAGACCGAGCAGCCAATCTGGTTTGCCGTAGTGCGCGACGATGACGTGGTAGCCTCCACGGCAGAGCTGATGACCTTCCAGGCCAATGAGGTGGTGGGTAGCCCCGACGTGCCTACCAAGATCAACTTCCTGCGCAGCGAGCAGGCTGACGAGAAGTGGTACACCCTGACAGGCGTTCGCCTCAATGGCAAACCCACTCAGACCGGTGTCTATATCCTTAACGGCAAAAAGGTTATGGTAAGATAAAAGGTTAGAGGTTATAGATAAAAGGTTATAGGTTATTTGTTATAGGTTATAGAAACCAAGTCCGGAACTTGGACACGCCTGCGGCTCAAGCCTGAAATTCTTTAAATCTCAAATTTCAAATCTCAAACTTCAAATTTCAAATACTAACAACTTGTCAACTAATTTTCAATTGTAAAATAGTCCAATTGTCAAATGTAAATATGAAGACGAAATTATTATTGATTACATCATTGGCCTTGTTGGTGAGTGCTTGCAATAGCAGCGACGACAACAGCGAGAACTCCGGCAAAGGCTTCACTGAGGCCCGCGTAAGTCAGGCTCCCTCGTGGGCATTAGACTGGAGCTACAATCAGGAACGCCCCGATTGGGTGGAACCCAGCTCCAATGACTATGAGTTCTGGTCGGTGATGCTGGTGCAGCTGGAGGGGGCTTTGTGCCCCTACGCCTCGGCAGACGACCTGATGGCTGTCTTTGTGGGCAACGAACTGCGTGGATTGGCCAAGCCGGCTATCAGCGTGGACAACGACAGCACTGCAGCCAACTTCTTCCTTATCAAGGCGTACACCAATGAAGGTGACAAGACCATGATTGATGTCACGCTGAAGTACTATTGCAGTAAGCTGCAGCACATCTTCTCGCGCTCGGCTACCATAGAGAACAAGGTGGAGGAGGTGACCGGCGTAGACGAGGACTTTATTCCGCAACTCACCCTGGGGCCTGCCAAGTATCCGGTGGTGATGACTCTGCCGCTCAGCAGCACGCCCCTCACAGTGGCTAGCTTCCATACAGCACAGAGCGGTATGGTGGCAGCTTTTGTAGGTGATGAGTGTCGTGGTGTGACATCCCTGCCTGCCACTACTATGACGGTCTACGGACGCCAGGCAGGCGAGGCGCTCACATTCAAATACTACGATGCCACCAATACGCGTGTCCTCACCTTCAACCAAACACTAAGTATAAGTAATAGCTGACAAGTGATATTTCAATTAACGGAGATAGATGGAGATAAATGGAGATATGCGTCTTCGACGCGGGAGATAAAGGACGAATGCCGAAAGTATCGCGAGAAATTGCTCTTTCGAGCAATGTTCTCTTAGAGAACCTAAGCAGTGCTGTCGCGAAGCGGAGCACGAAAAGCGGAGGTGAGAGCGAAGCGACACACTCAGGACTAATGTCTTTTATCTTCTTATATCTTCTTTTATCTTCTTATATCTTCTTATATCTTCTTTTAACTCCTAAATATTAAATTTCAAATGAAAAAGTTATTATCGCTCATGATGTTAGCTGCCGTGATGACGGCATGCTCCAGCGACGACGAAGCTACACCAACACCAGTAAAGAACTATCCTTTGTCCATCAGCGTGAAGGAGACGCCCTATGTAAATCCTGACGGAGATGTCAAGGCTGCCATCAGCACCACATCGACGCTCAATGCCTTCAATATAGACTACCAGTACGGTACGACGCACGGAGGCGTTTACCAGGCTACAAAGAATGGAGACAAGACATGGACCACCACTGGCAGTTGGCCCGAACGTGCCAGAGAGAATGACGTCAATGTCGATTGGTATGCCTATACTGACGGTACTTTCCATCAAGGAGATAATGCAAAGCCCTGCATCACCTTCACCGTTGACGAGAACCCTTCTGCGCAGAAGGACTTCCTCGTGGCCACGGCGAGCGACAAGTGGAGCAGCTGCAACGGCAACCTCTCCTTTACTTTCGACCACGCCTGTGCAGCGCTGAAGTTCTTTGTTAAGAAGGCCAAGAATATCAGCGACTACAAGTTGGCAGTGAGCGAGGTGAAGCTGTGCAACGTAGTGAAGGCAGGCAACTATTATTTTGATACCGCATCCTGGACTCTTGCAAACGTCACATCGTCATATACGCTCTACTTAGGTACGGACAAAATTCTTGGTGACAACTACGAGGCCATTGACGCATCTGATGCTCCATACCTCTTCCTCCTTCCGCAGACGCTGACGCCATGGGGTGGGAGCGGGACTCCAGCCAATACCTATCTCGAGTTAACCTGCTCTATAAAAAAGGGCGAGACTGACGTTTACAGCGGAGAGGCATATATCCCCTTCGGTGCTACACTGGAGAAAGGCATCATGCGCAATGTCAACATCAATATAGGCAAGAACTCACTTTACAAGAATGACGGAACAAAAGTAATAACCGAATAATCATGAAAAAGAAATATTCCAAACCTGAAATCAAGCACTTGCTTCCCCTACGTCCGATTATGGTACAGGGTTCTAAAACCGTAAATGATTATAAAAGCGAAGAAGATATCTTCGTAGGCGACGAAGACGAGGAGTAGAGCCGTCTTGGTTCTTTTAGCGGACACCAATAAGTTTCCATAATTAGTTACTTCTATACGCTCCCTTCTGCTGAGTTTGCTCGGCGGAAGGGAGTGTGTAGAAGTAACTTTATTGGTTTAGCATGATAGTAACTGATGTTGGCAACTTATGACATTGCCCCATAAGAGACAATCATCATAATTACAGAGATAAAGGTTTAGAAAACAAAGACTTTGAGTGAGCTAACGAAAAGAAAACACGCCCTTAAAAAATTGCATGTTTTATGTCTATGAATTAAAGCGCTAAGGAAAAATAATGATGCACATTTTGCGACGTTTTACCACCAAAATCGTCTGGAGATAAAACATAAAAAG
>OCTW011470703.1_pt1 | contig 14261 bp, 15 predicted proteins | sample 1539671 | NCBI WGS metagenome assembly OCTW01 (sample SAMN02144230, study PRJEB22623) | gut metagenome | biome: sheep rumen | host: Ovis aries | place: New Zealand
CCTAATTTAATTATATTATATATTTTTATTAATTCAATATTTATTATTAAAAATAATTATTTAAATAATTGAAAAATAATTAGAAAATTGCTATTATATATGAGAAAATTAAGTTAATATAAATTGTTATTTAACACAGGTAAAACTTATTTTTAATACCAAATTAAGGGGAGGTATTTAATGAATATAATTATTGTAGGTGGTGGAGTAAGTGGTGTAGTTACTGCTATTAGAGCATCTAAGTCTAACAATAAAATAACTATACTAGAAAGAAATGACAAATTATTAAAGAAATTATTATTAACTGGCAATGGAAGATGCAATTATTTTAATGAAGATAGAAGACTTAGTAATTTTCATAGTAGTGACAATAAACTATTAGAAGAGATTATTAATACTAAAAATTTAGATGAAGTACTAGACTTTTTTAATTATTTAGGAATAGTACCTAAAATTATAAATGGCTATTATTACCCTTATTCTAATCAAGCAAGTAGTGTAAGGGATGCTTTAATTTATGAATTAAATAGAAAAAAAATTTCTGTTAAATATAATTATTTGGTAAAAAATATTGAAAAGAAAAATGATAAATTTATTATTAATGATGAATTAAAGTGTGATAAATTAGTTATTTCTACTGGATCTTTTGCTTATCCTAAAACTGGTAGTGATGGTATGGGCTATACTTTTTTAAGTAAATTTTCTCATAATATAATTAAAGTATCACCATCCCTTGTTCAATTAAAAAGTAATTCTAAATATACTAAAAAATTAAGTGGAGTTAGAAGTGAAGTAGAAGTTAGTTTTTACGAAAATAATAAATTTATTAGTAAAGAAAATGGACAAATACAGTTTACAGATTATGGACTTAGTGGAATATGTATATTTAATTTAAGTTATTACGTAAGTAGATCTCTTCCTAATAATAAAAAAGAAATTAGAATTAACTTTCTACCATTTATAAAAGATAATGCGGCAATTTGGTTTAATGAGTTTAGTTTGAGTCATAATAAAAGTATTGCTAATTTACTAGAAGGAATTCTAAATATTAAGATAGTTAATGTAATATTAGAAAACTTAAGTATAGATAAAAATAGTTATTATCAAGAATTAGATTTTAATACTAAAAATAAATTAATTGAGAGTTTAACTAATTTTAAATTTAATATTACAGGAAGTCTTGATTTTAATCATAGTCAAGTGTGTTCTGGAGGAGTAGATTTAAAAGAAGTTAACACTTCTAATTTAGAATCTAAACTAATTAGTAATTTATATATTACAGGAGAATTACTTGATATTACTGGAAACTGTGGAGGATATAACTTAGAAAATGCAGTAGTTAGTGGCATACTAGTAGGAGATGATTTAAGTGATAAGAGTTAGAAATATAAATGTATCTATTACTAGTAATAATTTAATTGATAAAATAAGTAATAAATTAAAAATAGATAAAAAAGATATATTGAAATATAATATTGTAAAGAAAAGTATAGATGCTAGAAGGAAGAATAACATTTTATTTGTATATGAAGTAGATGTAGAACTTTTAAATGAAGATAAAATTTTAAAAAGCAATAAATCTAAAGATATTTTTATTACTCCAAATTTAAAATATAAATATAATATTACTGGTAATATTACACTTAATAATAGACCTATTATTGTAGGTAGTGGGCCAGCTGGATTGTTTTGTGCATATTTTTTAGCAGAAGCTGGATATAAGCCAATTATTTTAGAGCGAGGAGATGAAGTGAATGCTCGTGTTAAAAAAGTTGAAGAGTTTTTTAATACTAATAAACTTGATATTAATTCTAATGTGGTTTTTGGTGAAGGCGGAGCTGGGACATTTTCTGATGGTAAATTAAATACTTTAGTAAAAGATAAATTAAATAGAAGCAGAAGAATATTTGAAATATTTGTTGAATGTGGTGCACCTAAAGAGATAATGTATGATGCTCATCCCCATATTGGAACTGATATTTTAAGAAAAGTAGTTGTAAATCTTCGCAATAAAATTATTGATATGGGTGGAGAATTTAGGTTTAAATCAACTGTTACCGATTTAATTATTTCTAATAATAAAATATGTGGAGTTATTGTTAATAATAAGGAAAAAATAGAATCTGATGTAGTTGTTCTTGCAATAGGGCATTCAGCAAGAGATACGTTTTATATGCTTAAAGAAAAAAATATTTTAATGCGAGCAAAACCTTTTGCTGTAGGCGTAAGAATAGAACACCCAAGAGAAATGATTGATTCTTTTCAATATGGAAAGTTTGCAAGTATTTTAGGGCCTTCCTCTTACAAATTAACCTACAAAACTAAAACAGGTCGTGGAGTATATTCTTTTTGTATGTGTCCAGGAGGATTTGTTGTTAATGCATCGAGTGAAGATGGCTATTTATCAATTAACGGAATGAGCAATTATAAAAGAGATGAAAGAAATTCTAATAGTGCAATCATTGTAACAGTTGGTCCAAAAGACTTTGGCCAAGATCCAATGGCCGGATTAGAGTTTCAAAGAGAGTTAGAACGAAAAGCCTATATTGCTGGGCATGGACTTATTCCCGTACAACTTTATAAAGATTTTTGTAATAAAAAGGTTTCTACAAAATTTTTAGATATTTATCCAAATACAAAAGGCTCATATAATTTTGCTGATTTAAATGAAATATTTCCTAATTATATTTCTGATTCACTAAAAGAAGGAATAGATGCCTTTTCTCATAAAATAAAAGATTTTAACAGAAAAGATGCAGTTCTACTTGGAGTAGAATCACGTACTAGTTCACCTGTTATCATTGTAAGAAATGAGTTTGGAGAAGCTATTACAGGGTTATATCCTGCTGGAGAAGGAGCTGGATATGCTGGAGGAATAACAACATCAGCCATGGATGGCGTAAAAACATTTGAAAATATAATCAAAAAGTACAAAACAAATTAATTTTTCTTTAACAAATAACAAAAATTTGCTATAATCAGTTTATTAGAATTTGGAGGTGGTTTATATATATTACGATTATAATATTATAATTTTTATAGTTACATTATTAATTACTTTAGGAGCTCAAGCATATATTAGCTTAAAATATTCTTCTACTAGAAAGATAAGGGCTACAAGTGGTCTTAGTGGACGAGATGTGGCTAGAAAAATACTTGATGCTAATGGACTAGAAAATGTTAGAATAGCGGAAGTTACAGGTGAATTAACTGATCATTATGATCCACGTAATAAAACTGTTAATTTATCATCTAACATATATAATGGTACAAGTGTTGCTTCTTATTCAGTTGCATCTCATGAATGTGGTCATGCAATACAGGATAAAGATGGCTATTTATTTTTAAAAATTAGAAGCAGTATTGTTCCTCTTGTCAATTTCTCGTCTCGTGCTGGTTATTTTGCTATACTTTTTGGACTAATATTTTCTTGGATGGATTTATTATTTATTGGAATAATATTTGAAGCAGTTATTTTATTATTTCAAATAATTACTTTACCTGTTGAATTTAATGCCTCACATAGGGCTTTGGGTGAGCTAGAGAAACTAAATTTAGTAACCGAGTCCGAACATAGCAAAGCAAGGGGTATGCTTATTGCTGCTGCCTTAACATATGTGGCAAGTGTTGCAACTGCAATTTTAGAAATACTTAGATTATTATTAATTTTTTCATCACGTGATGATAGATAGGAAGAATTAAATGATAAAAATTGTTAATAGTGAAGAACAAGCAAACGCAATAACTCATAGTGGAACAATGCATGCAGACGAGGTTTTTGCAACGGCCTTTTTAGAGGATTATTTAGGAAATAGAAAAGTATATCGTACAAATAATATTGATTATACTAAGGTTCAAGAAAACACTTTAATCTACGATGTTGGAAGAGGAAAATTTGATCATCATCAAATTGATGCTTTAAAAAGAGATGATGGAATTACTTACTGTTCCTTTGGATTACTTTGGAAAGAATTTGGAAAAGATTATCTAAAAAAGAAAAGTTTTTCAAATATAGATATTCTATGGGAATACATTGATAAAGATTTTATAGAAGGAATAGATGCTGATGATAATGGCTTCTTTCCAAAAATCGATGCTATCTATAAAGTAAAAACACTAAGTAATATTATTAAAATATTTAATCCTAGTTATGATTCTTATGAAACTGAGAGTGAACAATTTATTAAAGCAGTAGACGTAGCAAAAAAAATCTTTATTGAAGAAGTATTATATGCTAATGGAAAAGTAATGGCTAATGCAATAATTAATAAGATATTAGATAACTTAGATTCTAATAGTAAATATCTCATTTTAGATAAATTTTTACCATATGAAGAAACAATTCTTAATAGAAGTGATATGAATAACTTATTGTTTGTAGCCTTTCCATCTAACAGAGGAGGATATGTTATTAAAACAATACCAAAAAATTTGGAAGATAAAACAGCAAGAGTTGCTTTTCCTAGTGAATGGGCTGGACTAGAGGGAAAAGAGTTAGAAGAAAAATCCAAAATACCAGGACTTATCTTTTGTCATACTGGTAGATTTATAGTTAGTTGTAAAGATTATGATACAGTCTTAAAAGTACTTAATAAATTATGTAATTAAGTGTTAAGTTTTTATTAAATTATATTTTATTTCTTGAAAAAAATTATAATAAATTATATTATTGTAGAAGAGGTGGCTTATGAGTAACTTTAATCCCAAAAAATATCTTATTAAGAATATTATTTACACAACATTAATTATTCTATTGGCAATCTTTTCTACTTATAATATTTATTATAAATTTCAAGATGATAGAGATGTTAATTATAATTCTGAATCATTTGTAGTAACATTTCATGAAAAGTCTGGAGATAGGATGAGTATTACCAATGTAACTCCAGTTACTGATTCTGTGGGTTTATCATCTAAAGCTTATAGTTTAAACATAAAAAATAATTTAACAGTACCAGTATTATTTAAAATAAAAATAGTTGATGATTTAGACAGAGTAGTTGCTGATAATTGTCAGAATGAGTTACTTTCAAAAGACTTCATTAGAATATCTATAAAAAATGGTAAAGAAGATAATCAAATATATAATTTAAATGAATTAAAAGATGGTATATTACTAGATGATGAAATGAAAGCCTTAGAAGATCGAGAGTTAACTATCAGGATTTGGGTTAATAGAGATAGTAATATTCCACTAAATACTAACTTACATTATCATGGAATTATTCAAGTATTAGAAAGTAATAATACAGTTGCTATTAATAAATAGGTGTAATATGTATATTGATTTAAACTTGTTAAATAGTAAAGACATAATTGCTATTAGCGGAGAATATAATTTAGATAAAGATTATTATAAAAATAGTGATATTATTTATTTAGATCCAATTAAAGTAGATGGCTATATTAGTTTAAAAGAAGATAGTACAGGTAATTTCAATTACTATGTTAAAGCCATAATAAAAGGTGTTATGATAATTAATGATGCTATTAGTTTGGATGAATGTAATTATGAATATAGTATTGATTACGACGATTTTATTCCAGAAAATAGTAAAAAAGATAAAAATACTCTTGATATTTTTGAATTTTTATGGGAAAATATCTTACTGGAGGTCCCCTTAAAATTTACTAAGGAAAGAGATCTCAGTAAATTTCATGGGGATGGATGGAAATTAGTTAGTGAAGATGAACTAAGTAATAATAATCCATTTAGTGAGTTATTAAAAGATTATTATAAGGAGTGATAGATGATGAAATTAGATATTCAATTATTTGCAGTTCCAGATCATAGGGTTTCAAAGACAAGAAAAAGATTAAGAAGAAGCCATAATGCTATGGAAGTACCAGGAATGACTAAATGTCCAAATTGTGGAGAAATGATTAAACCACATAGAGTATGCCCAAATTGTGGAAGTTATAAGGGAAAAGTTGAATTAAAAAGCAAAGAAGCTGAATAATGCTTCTTTTTTAATAAAATAATATAAAACATCAAGTAAGTGTAAAACTAATACTTGAAAAAAATTAAAAAATATGCTATAATTTAGTCATAGATGGAGATATTAATAGGGTAAAATTAATATCCACCCACTTAGGGATATTATTAATAAGTTAAAATTAATAATATTCTTTTATTTTAATAAAATAAAAAAATGGTATAATACTTACTGAGGTGTGCAGAAAATGGACAATATTTTAAAAAAATTGTTTAGATGGAATAAAAAAGAATTGTTAAATGCAATTATTGGATGTTTTTTATTTAGCTTTGCTATAAATATGTTTATAGTACCAAATTCATTATATAATGGTGGAATACTTGGAATTTCTCAATTAATTAGAACTCTTTTGCAAGATACATTTCATTTAAAATTTAGTTTTGATATTTCTGGTCTTATTAACTTTATTATAAATATACCATTATTCATATTGGCTTATAAATATATTACTAAAACTTTTTTTAGGAGAAGCTTAGTTTGTGTTTTACTTCAAACTTTATTTCTTTCAATTATTCCAACTCCCAATAAAGCGATCGTTAGTGATTTATTAACTTGTGTTTTAATTGGCGGCTTGATTGCTGGTTATGGAAGTGGCTTAATTTTATCAGCTAGTGGATCAGGTGGAGGAACGGATATTATTGGAATATTGATTAGTATGAGAAATAGAAAATTATCTGTTGGAAAAATAGGTGCTGGAATAAATGTAATAATATATTCAATTTGTGGTATATTATATGGCGTTCCTATAATGGTTTATTCTATTATTTATACAGTTGTTTCAAGTTTTGTTGTTGATAATATTCATGAACAAAATATATGTAGTTATGTTACTATTTTTACTAAAAATAAACCTAACAAACTTCTTAAGTTTATAAAAAATGAACTTGATAGAGATGCAACATATTGGCAAGCGATAGGTGCATATAAAAAGTCAAATGTTTATGTTATATATTCAGCACTATCAAAATATGAAATGCAGCGTCTTCAAAGGCATCTAAATGAACTGGATAAAGAAGCCTTTATGATAAAAAATGAAGGAATTGGAATAGAAGGTAATTTTAAGAAAAGTTTAACAAAGTAAAAATGCTGCTAATAATTTAAATAATTCCTAAAAAGAAAGACAAATAAAAATATTTGCCTTTTTTTATGTTATAATAATATGCGTGGTGAGGTAGATGAAACGTAGTGAAATAGATAGGTCAAAATTAAGCCCTATGATGCAACAATATATGGAAATAAAAGATAAGTATGAAGATACAATTATCTTTTTTCGACTTGGAGACTTTTATGAAATGTTTTTTGAAGATGCCATTTTGGCCTCTCGTATTTTAGAACTTACTCTAACTGGTAAACAAGCAGGTCTCGAGGACAGAGTTCCTATGTGTGGTATTCCACATCATGCCTATGCAAGCTATGCTGAAACATTAGTTGATAAAGGCTATAAAGTAGCAATCGTTGAACAATTAGAAGATCCAAAGCTTACCAAAGGCATGGTTAAAAGAGATGTTGTTCAAATTATTACTAAAGGAACAAGATTAGACTCTGAAATAGATTCAAAATCCAATAACTTTATAGCAAATATCTATGACTTTGAATATTGCTATGGCATAAGTTATGCTGACATTTCAACAGGAGAGATATATGCTGAGTTATTAGAAGGAAATAAAGATAAATTAATTAAAGAAGTAGTTAAAAAGAACTTCAAAGAAGTAATTGTAAATACAGCAATTGATAGAGAAATAGTTGAAAGACTAAGAACAAACTATAACATACTAGTAACAATTACTAAAGAAATATTAGAATCAAATGACTATAATTATATATATAAAAATATTGAAGATGAAAGGATAATTGAAACTTTAAATCATTTACTATATTATATTCTTGAAACTAAAAAAGGAGATCTTCATCATCTCCAAGAATGCCATGTAGTAAAATCATCACAATATTTAGAATTTGATTCCAACACAGAGAAAAACCTAGAACTAGTAGAAACAATTAGAACTAGAGATCGTCAGTATAGCCTGCTTTGGTTACTAGATAAATGTAAAACAGCTATGGGAAGTAGATATTTAAAAAATTCTATTTTAAATCCTCTAAGAGATAAATTAGAAATTGAAAGACGATATGATATTGTCTCTAAATTAAGTACAGAATTTATTTTAAGAGATGATTTAATTAAATGTTTAGATAATGTATATGATTTGGAAAGAATAGTTGGAAGAATTACTTATGGTAATTTAAATGCTAAAGACTTACTTCAATTAAAAACTTCCTTAAAAGAACTTCCAAGAATTAAAGAAATACTTCATAGTATTAATTTTGATAAAGAAATTGATACTTTTGAAGAAGTATATAGTTTACTTGATAGAGCAATTGAAGAAGATGCCCCCTTTACTTTACATGAAGGACATTTAATAAAAAAAGGTTATAATAGTGAATTAGATGAATTAAAAAATATTAGTAGTAATTCTAAAGACTTTATTTTACAAATAGAAAAAGAAGAAAAGATGCGTACTGGTATTAAGAATTTAAAAGTTGGTTATAATAAAGTATTTGGTTACTATATAGAAGTATCTAAAGGACAAAAAAATTTAATTAAAGATGAATATGGATATGAGAGAAAACAAACTCTTTCAAATGCTGAAAGATATATTACACCTTTATTAAAAGAAAAAGAAAATATTATTTTAGGAGCAGAAGAAAAAATAATTAATTTAGAATATAAATTATTTATGGATATTAGAGAAGTAGTTAAAAGGTATGCTGGTTCACTTCAAAAAACGGCTAAAGTATTGAGTGAAATAGATATGTTAGAGTCTTTTTCAATAGTTAGTGATAATTATAAATTTGTAAGGCCTAAATTAGAAGAAGATAGAGCATTAAAATTAATAGATTGTCGTCATCCAGTAGTTGAACAAGTAATGAAAGATAAGTATATTCCTAATGATATAGTGATGGATAAAACAACTGATATTTTATTAATAACAGGTCCTAATATGGCTGGAAAATCCACTTATATGAGACAATGTGCTATTACAATTATTATGGCTCAAATAGGTTGCTTTGTACCATGTAAAAGTGCTACTATGCCAATATTTGATAAAATATTTACACGAATTGGAGCTAGTGATGATTTGGTAGCAGGAGAATCTACTTTTATGGTTGAAATGAAAGAAGCAAATTATGCGATACAAGAAGCAACAGAAAATAGTCTAATACTATTTGATGAATTAGGTAGGGGTACTGCTACTTATGATGGAATGAGTCTTGCTCAAGCAATACTTGAATATATTCATGATAAAATAAAAGCTAAAACTATGTTTTCTACACATTATCATGAGTTAACATTTTTAGAAAAAGATCTTAAACACCTAAAAAATGTCCATGTTTCAGCAGTAGAAGAAAATGGTTCAATTACTTTTTTACATAAAGTTAAAAATGGAGCAGTTGATAAAAGCTATGGAATACATGTTGCCTCTCTTGCTCATTTGCCAGAATCATTAATTAAAAGAGCTGATGAAATATTAAATGTATATGAACATAAAAATAAAAAGAAAGAAACATTTACTCAAACATCTCTTTTTGAATTAAGTGATGAAAAAGAAGAAATTAAGAAAAATGAAATAGAAGAAAAAATTAAAAATATTAAGCCATTAGAAATGACTCCTATGGAAGCTTTAAACTTACTTTATGAATTAAATAAAGAAGCAAAGAAAAATAATTAATCTAGTAATAATAAATTAACTATGATAAAATTAAATAAATTTGAGGAGGAAAATTCATGAAAACACGAAGTGAATTAAGAGATATAATTATCAAAGTACTTTATCAAGTAAGTATTTATGAAGAAACTGATTTAAATTATGATATTAATAGTTTGATTAAAGAACAATTAGAAATAGAAAATAATTATGTTAATGATTGTATTGCAGGTATATTAAAAAATAAAAAAAAGCTTGATGAACTTGCTAATAAATATTTAAAAGATTGGACAATAAATCGTTTAAATAAAGTGGATCAAGCAATATTAAGACTTGGAATTTATGAGTTAATGTATACTGATACTCCTTCAATTGTATCCATTAATGAAGCAATAGAATTATCTAAGAAATATTCAGATGAAGCAGTAACTAAAATGATAAATGGTGTACTTGATAAAATTTATCATGAAGAAGTTAAGTAGGTGATATTTTGAATGATAAATATATTACAGTTTCACAACTAACTAGGTATATTAAATATAAAATAGATAATGATGTAAATTTAAATGAGGTTTTTTTAAAAGGCGAAATCTCTAATTTTAAAGCTCATAGTAGAGGACACTATTATTTTACTTTAAAGGATGAACATAGTAGAATCAATGCTATTATGTTTGCATCTAGTACTAGAAATATTAAATTTATACCTCAAGATGGTATGAAAGTTTTAGTAACAGGTAAAATTAGTGTTTATGAAGCAACTGGTGGTTATCAAATATATGTTAATGATATGTTAGAAGATGGAATAGGAAATCTTTATATTGCTTACGAACAATTAAAAGAAAAGCTTGAAAAAGAAGGCTTGTTTAGAAAAGAACATAAATTAATAATTCCAAAGATTCCTAAACGAATTGGAGTTGTTACAGCCCCAACAGGAGCAGCAATTAAAGATATTGTTTCAACTATTAAAAGGAGATGGCCACTAACAGATATTTATTTGTTTCCTTCTCTTGTTCAAGGAGAAGAGGCAGCGAGTGATATTGTAAAACAGATTGAAAGAGCTGAAAATTTTTCTCCAAAACTTGATACTTTAATTGTTGGTAGAGGTGGAGGATCTATTGAAGACTTGTGGCCATTTAATGAAGAAATAGTAGCACGAGCTATATATTATTGTCAGATACCAACTATTAGTGCAGTTGGACATGAGATAGATTTTACGATTGCAGACTTTGTGGCAGATCTTCGAGCTCCAACCCCAACAGGGGCGGCAGAAATGGCTGTACCACAACTTGCTGACGTTCAAAACTATCTAAGACAGGTAAATATAAGATTGAATAATACAATAATTAATCAAATAAAAAGCGATAAAAGAAAATTAAATGATATATTAAACAGAAATATTTTTAAAAATCCAATAACTATTTATCAAACAAAAGAATTACAATTTGATAGTTTAATAGAAAGATTAAAATTTAGTTTAATAAGTTTGATTAGTATCAAAGAAAAAGAATTAATTAAAGTAAAAAACTCTTATATTTTAAAAAGGCCTTTTGATATAGTTGAAAAGAAAAGTAATAAGTATTTACAATTAGTATCTAAATTAGAAGCCTTGAGTCCATTGAAGACTTTACAAAGAGGTTATACTATTACTAAAAAAGATGATAAGATAATTAATAGTTATAAGAAGCTAAAAACTAAAGATAAAATTGAAATAAATTTTTATGATGGAGAAGTTAAAGCAGAAATTTTATAAGGAGGAAGAATATGACCAAAGAGGAGAAAGAATTAAGTTTTGAAGAAAGCTTGACAAGTTTAGAAGCAATAGTTAAAAAATTGGAAACAGGTGAGGTTCCTTTAGATGATGCAATAGGTGAGTTTACTAAGGCAACTAAACTTGCAGCTAACTGTGACAAGAAACTTAAAAATGCGGAAGAAGCAATTACAAAATTAGTAAAAGAAAATGGAGAAACAACCGATTTTCAAGTAGAAGAGCAATAAAACAGACTAGAAGTAATTCTAGTCTTAATTTTTAAAAAGTAATAAACAAGCTTTATTAAATTCATTTTCTCCATCAAGTGGAACATATAAATCTTTATCTTTATTAGAACTTTTTCTAATCATTATATCTTTTGGATTATCTACATTTGATAAGTAAATATAATTTATACCATTACTTTCTTTCTCTTTTAAGATATAGTAATCTTTATCTCCAAATGTAATTATTTCCATATTATTCATTTACATGCCTCCTCTAGATTTACCAGATTCTTGTTCTAAACTATTTTCTCGGTTATTTTGCATTTCATCTAATTTAGTTTGTTCCTCATTTATATGATCAACTATTGGTAATTCAGCTTTCATTTGATTTTCAAAATCTGCCTTATTTTTAAAACCATTTTCTTGTAAAAAGTTATCTAAATTTTTATAATCTGTAAATTTTAATAATTTATTCATTTGATCTTCTTCAACGTCTTTGTTCCATGCAAGTGCGTGTTCACATAAATACATTGTTTGACATTCGCTTAGTCCATTTTCTTTTGCATAATCATTTAATGAAATTGCAATATTTTGGTAGTCATACCAAAAATTTTGATGATTATTTGTTCTAAAAGTATTGTCACTAACTACTTCTTCTTGAAAATCATCAATCATTCCATTAACAACCATTTCATTATTTATTGCAGAAACTCCAGTTGTTCCTAAAATTATACTAGCCGCAGTAGTAACTGCTACTAATAAATATTTCAACCTTTGTCCTCTTTTTTCTTCTTTTTCATTTTCAAGTCTTCTTGCTTCTTTTCTTCTTATTTGTCGCTCACTTAGTGTTTTATTTCTTCTTGCACTTTCTCCACTTATTGAATTATTTCTTAGTCGTTGTGATGCATCTCTCATATCATCTTTCATATTTTCACCTCTATTTTAAATATATATAAAATTAATATATTTGTCAAAATATTAAGTAAAAATATTGTAAAAAAAAGTATAATAATCGAAAAAAAGTTCAAAATACAATTGAGGTGTGTTGTATGAGTAAAAATATTTGTAGATTATTATTACTAATTTTTTTAATACCAATAATAGTTTTTGCTATACCAAATCAAGTAATACTTGGAGGAGAAACAATTGGAATAGAAGTTTATTCAGATGGAATATATGTAGTAGGATTTTATAATGTAAATAATAAAAAAATTGCCGAAGAAGCAGGATTCAAAGTAGGAGATATTATAAAAGAAATAGATAATATAAAAGTAAAAAATGTAGAAGACGTTAATAATATAATAAAAATTGATAAGACTTATAATTTTAAAATACAAAGAAATAATGAATTAAAAACTATAAATTATAAATTAAAAGAGATAAATAATTCTATAAAAACTGGTTTATATGTAAAAAATAAAATATCAGGAATTGGTACACTTTCTTATATTAATCCAGAAACCTCAACTTTTGCATCTTTAGGTCATGAAATATTAGAAAGTAACTCTATGTCTAAATTTATGTTAGAATCTGGAAATATTTACAAGGCTGAAGTTAATAATATTAAAAAGAGTGAGACTAGAAATCCTGGAGAAAAAAGAGCAGATATTAATTATAATGAAGAAATAGGAATAATAAATAAAAATGAAATAGATGGTATCTATGGTAAATATAGTGGGAAAATAGATAATAATAATATAATAGATGTTGGTAAAAAAGAAGATATTAAACTAGGAGAAGCTTCTATTAAAACAGTAATTGATGGACAAAAAAAGGAAGAATTTAATATAAATATAATATTTATAGATAAAAATGATTCTGTTAAAAATATTTTATTTGAAATAACTGATAAAAATTTATTAAATAAAACTAATGGTATAATTCAAGGTATGAGTGGATCTCCAATAATTCAAAATAATAAAATTATAGGTGTAGTTAATTATGTCATATTAGATAATCCAAAACAAGGCTATGGTATATTTGTTGAGAATATGTTAAAAGAAGAAGAAAAGACTAAATAGTATATATCTAATTTACTTAAATTAATTAAACAAATTTTTATATGATTAAGTAAATAATGCTTAATCATAAATCTTATCTTTTAATTTATAAATTAATAATATATAATTAATTTATAAAGATATGGAGTAGTTAATGATGAATATAAGTACTATAAGTAAAAATAAAAAATTAACATTAATAATAGTTTTCCTATCGATTGCTTTAGTTAGTTTAACTATAGGATATGCCCTAATGAGTAGTAATTTAAAGATTAATACAACAGGAATGGTAACGCCTGCTAGTTGGAGAATTCATTTTATTGATTCTAGTAGTACAACTCAAGGATCAGCTATTGTTTCTGGTCTTCCTGAAAAAACAGATACAACAGAGTTAAGTTATAATTGTACTTTAACTAAACCTGGAGACCAGTGTAAGGTAGACGCAACAATCAAAAATGATGGAGATATTAATGCAAAGTTAGCACTAATTACAAAATTAGATCCAACCTATACAGGGACAGATGAAGACATTGCATTAATGAAGGAAAATACAGTATATAATGTAAAATATAATAATATAGATTCTT
>OCTW011597281.1_pt1 | contig 14258 bp, 11 predicted proteins | sample 1539671 | NCBI WGS metagenome assembly OCTW01 (sample SAMN02144230, study PRJEB22623) | gut metagenome | biome: sheep rumen | host: Ovis aries | place: New Zealand
ATGCACTTGATCTCTTCCCAGCCTGCAGCCTTTGCGGCCTCGACTGCTGCGGCAGCGCCGGCCTTTGCGGCCTCTTCGTTACCGGTTCCGATGAAGGAGATGACTTCGGGGGCATCGATCTTGGAATCGAGTGCCATGATGGGCTTGTCCGTGCCGGCGATCAGAGTCTTGACTGTGTCGGCCTGCAGGGGAGCGATGATGTATCCGTCGTAAGCGCCGGAACCCAGATCAGTCTGGATCATGTTCATCTGCTCGTCATAAGAAGTCTCCGAAGGCGGGCCCTTGACATCGACGGTCACGCCGGGGTGCTCCTTGGCATACGCCTCAGCGCCTGCCTGAATGTAGGTCCAGTACTCGGAAGACAGAGTCTTGCAGATGACGTCGATCTTGTACTCGCCGTCTCCTGCCTCTGCCGGAGCTGCTGCCTCCCCTGTCGCTGCAGCATCAGCCGCCGGAGCGCTGCTGGAGCTGGAGCTTCCGCTGCCGGAGCCGCCGCAGGCTACCATGGAGACTGCGACTGCACCTGCGAGCAGGGCCGCAAATAACCTTTTCTTCATAGTTACATCCTCCTATCTTGTAAATAACACAACGTTACCAGTTACCCCTGTTAATAATTCAGCTGCGGATGCATCAGGGCGGTCCTGCCGACCGCTTTCCCTTTCCGGCATCTTCACTGAGTATGACCGCTTCCGGAGCGGATCGCTTCCACAAAAAAGAGCCGGTGCAAAGATGTTCCTCTCATCTTTGCATCGGCTCCCATTGCCCTTCCTCATCCCCGATCGGATAAGGGTTTATATACGATCTTGCGTTTTTCCTCCAGGACGATCACGCCGTCCCCTTTTCTCCGGATTACTGCGTCATTACCCCGCTTTAATATTTCCTCCACAGCTGCAATGACTTGATCGTCAATCTTTACAGCCATACTGTACTAATCTCCTGCTGACATGCCCCTGAATATGTCTTCGCAGCACACTACATTTTTCAAAAGCTGTGCATACCTGTTGAAATAAGCAAGCTCTGATTATGTATTATATACTATAATTACGGTTTTTTACACTGTTTTTTTAGACAATAGTCATAATCGCCTTGACGGCCTCCGCGGTTGTGGTCAGCGGGAAGAGTTCGTAGCCGACATAGCCGGTGTAGCCGATCTCCTCGAGCGCCCTGTACACCCTGGGATAGTAGATCTCGCCGGTACCGGGCTCGTGGCGGCCGGGCGCGTCCGCGATGTGGACATGGCCGAAGGTGTCGCCGAAGTTCTTGATCGTGTCGCAGATGCAGCCCTCGTTGATCTGCATGTGGTATGCGTCATAGAGGACCTTCAGTTTGGGAGAGCCGATCAGGCGGATCATCTCGGCTGCGTCGCTGGTGTACTTGAGGTAGTTGCCGACGTGGTCGGTGGTGATGTTCAGGCCTTCCAGGTTCATCTGGATCCCGGTCTTCTCTGCCAGCGCCGCACACTTCTCGAGGTTGCGGAACATGGTGCAGGTCTTGACGGTGTCGGACAGGTTGTCATAGTGGTTGATGACGATACCGCCGTCGCCCAGGCCGTTGGAGTGGATGGTCACGCAGGGAGCGTTCAGGAACTTCGCTGTCTCGCAGGACTTCTCCAGATACTCCATATAAGCATCTGTCTGCTCGGGATCGATCAGGGACAGGTCGGCGTCGCCGTTGAAACCACAGATCGGAATGCCCGCCTTCTCCGCCGCCTCTTTGACAGCGTTCAGGTCCTTCTCGGGCCAGCCCCAGAACTCAACTGCGTCAAAACCGTCATCCTTCGCCGCCTGGAATCTGTCCAGGAAAGGAATCTCCTGATACAGAGCATCGATACAAGCAGATCTCTTCATTTTCATCATCCTCCATCACAATTGAATGCGTTTTATTGGAATTGCACTTGCTTTCGTTATTCCGTGCACGTATCGTTGTTTCCGTGTGCACTTCTCAGTTTTCTGTGCTATGCACATATTACACTATGACCTGTTGAAAATCAATCCAAAAAATCCACCAAAAAACCGCTTCGAATTTTGTGTGCATTGCACAGTTGCATTTTTTTGCTTTTTGTGCAGTCCTGAACATTCCTTTTTTGCCTTTTCAGACATTCTCCGCGCACAGGATCTGGAGGGTATCAAACCTGCCCGAGTCCGGCAGGTTCTTATTGCGCAGATGGTTGGTCAGCCAGATCAGGGGCTCCCTGCCCTGCCTGACAAAATCCTGCGGGATCGTAAAATCAATGTAGCCGTCCCGCATCAGCTGCCGGATCCCCGCATTGATATCGTGGCAGATCACATGGATCTCTCCCTTTTTATTGTAAGCGCGGACCACCTCCGCACAGGCGGTCACGCTGAGGTTGGCCATGTAGATGCCGCGCAGCTGCGGGTGCAGCCGGATCGCCTCGCTCACCTCGTGCAGGGTCGTCCCGTAATCATTAAAGGTCTCGGCGGAAAACAGGTCCTCCTCCGGGAAGCCCAGCTCCCGCATTCGCTCCTCGAAACCCTCCATGCGCAGGCGGTGGCCGTCGAATTTCTTATTGCCCAGTGCCACCAGGATCTGCTCTCCAGGACGCACACATTTGCTCATCATCTGTGCCGCCAGCCGGCCCGACTGCCGGATATCCTCACCCACAAACAGGTCCCGGCCGGAGCCCGGCAGGTCCGTGTTAAAGGTGACAACAGGGATACCCTCCTCCTTCATTCTGCGCAGTTCCTGCTCGATCAGCTGGTCCTGCAGCGCGCATACGGCAATTCCCTGAACGCCCTGCTCCCGCAGGCTCTGCAGCAGCCGGACCGCCTCCGCGGGAAGCTCGGTGTCGCACTGGACCTGGATGATCTTCACATCCGAGTCCTCCAGCTCCAGCCTGGCCTCGTCGATTCCGGTCTGGACCTCCTCCAGGAACTGGTGACCGAAGCCCCAGCTCGGCAGCAGGACCCCCAGGCTGAGCGGTTTTCTGGCGCCCTGCTGTTCCCGCAGGTGTGCCTCGCGCGGCGTCACATAGCCCTGCTCATTCGCGATCCGCAGGACGCGCTCCCGCACCTCCGCCTTGACATAAGAGCGATTGTTCAACACACGGTCCACCGTCCCCCTGGATACACCCGCCAGTTCGGCGATCATTTGTATGGTAGGTTTTCTGCCCATTTCCTCCACCTTTCCTGATTCTGTGCCAGCCTGCCTCGATTCAGAAAATACAATCGCAGCGAATCCTGATTTACCTTCCGGCACCTGTGCCGGATTTCTGTGCTTTACGTTTTTACCATTATAGCACACAAAAAGCACAGATTACATAGAAAAAGCACAGATAATAAAGGTCTAAAAGAAACAAAAGTCACTGTTCTTCCCCAAAAATGGTAAAATATAAAAAAGCAGTGAGCCAGGCGGCTGCAAACGCCGTGCCTGCATGAGCATTTGCAGACTTCTGGCGAACGCCGTTTCTTTTCAGGCGAACGCCAAACATCTTTTCCCTCAGGAGGATACACATATGATCAGAACACGGGTCTGGCGGATCCGTGCGGGACTCTCCTGCAGGATCGCGCTCCTCTCCGATCTCCATAATGCGGACGGCAGCGAGGCCCTGCAGCGCCTCGCACAGCTCCGTCCGGACCTGATTGCCGTGACCGGGGATCTCTTCCTGGGCTACCATGCGCTGGAGGGCGATGACCTGCTGCGCACCCAGCACAACATCCTGCCCTTTCTGGAGGGCTGTGTGAAGCTGGCCCCGACCTACATATCCCTGGGCAACCACGAGTGGGTCGTCAGCGCCTCCGACCTGGAGGGCCTGGCTTCCACCGGCGCCGTCATCCTGGACAACCGCTGGGTCCGCGACCGGACCTGCGGCCTGCTGGTCGGCGGTCTCACATCCGGCATGCTGACGGACTTCCGGCGCTTCCGCAAAAAGCACGCGGACGGGGAGCCCTATCCGCATGAGATCCGGCACACCGACGCCTATATCCTCAGGCCCCGGACAAAATGGCTGGACCGCTTCGAGCGCCAGCAGGGATACAAGGTTCTCCTCTGCCACCACCCGGAATACTGGTGCCTGCAGGAGCCCATGCTCATCGACCGGCCAATCGACCTGGTCCTCGCCGGCCACGCCCACGGCGGCCAGATCCGCCTCTTCGGGCAGGCTCTCTACGCGCCCGGCCAGGGCGTCCTGCCCCGGTACACGGGCGGCCTTTTCACCGGCCCCCACGGAAGACTCCTGATCTCGAGAGGACTCTCCAACACAGCCCCGCCGCCCATCCCCAGGCTTTTCAATCCGCCGGAGGTGGTCCTGGCGGACCTGCATCCGTAAGGCCGCCCGGAGTCCGGCCCATGCATGCAAAGATTTCTCATGTTACGAAGTGATCTGAATATCCCGGGATTCCCGCGGTTTAAGGAAAGCGGGGGTTTTCATTTTTCCTTTTTTCCACTAAACTGTTAGTCATGAACATGTTTGCAGCCCCGTTGTCAGATTCTTTCCTCTGGAGGAGGCCGGCATGAAAGCAGCCGAACGAAGAGAACAATTGAAAAAGATCCTGACCGAATCCTCTGTCCCGGTCTCCGGATCCGCCCTGGCGAAGATCCTCTCAGTGAGCCGGCAGGTGATCGTCACGGACATCGCGCTCCTGCGCGCAGAGGGCGAGGATATCCTCTCCACCAGCCAGGGCTACGTCCTGTCCCGCGAGCAGATGTGCAAGCGCATCTTCAAGGTCCACCACGCCCGTGAGGACTGCGAAGCCGAGCTGAACATCTTCGTCGACTGCGGCGCCATCGTGAAGGATGTCTTTGTCAGCCACCGGGCCTACGGCGTCCTGCGGGGCGAACTGGACATCCGGTCCCGCCTCGACGTCCAGGAGTTTCTGGAATCGATCCGGAGCGGCAAATCCACCCTCCTGTCCTCCACGACCGAGGGTTACCACTACCACACCATCCTCGCTCCGTCCGAAAAAATCCTCGACATGATCGAGGACCAGCTCTGGCAGAAGGGTTTTCTGGCCAGGACCCTGGATTACGAGCCTGAGGAGCTCCAGGAGAATATCCAGGAACGCAGGACGCCGCCGGAGACAAATTCCAGAAAATAAGGTGTTGCACAATGCGGGCAGATGTTGTATTTTACAGCTTGCATCTGATTTATGTACACATTACTTCAGGAGGTATAAAACCCGCATGGTTGTCGAAACCAACTTCAGCACCGGAAAAGAACAACAGGAACTGTTTCCGCAGAAAAAGGAGTCCTTCCCCTATCTGTGCAGTACCACCATGCTTGACAGCACGCCGGACAAGTCTGTCCCCTGGCACTGGCACAACATGTTCGAGATCAACTATTTTGTGCGCGGGGAGCTCTCCCTGCAGACACCGGACAAGACCCAGATCATCGGCGCGGGGGACGTGAATTTCATCAATGCCGGCACCCTGCATACCTGCACGGCCATCGGCACGACGCCCTGTGAGTACTACACGATCCACTTTGACATGCACTTTCTGTCCGGCATGTACAACAGTGTCTACGAGGAAAAATATTTTCTGCCCATCATGCGCAACAGCGCCCTGCAGGTATGGCGGATCAGGCCGGACTCTCTCCCCCATCTGAAGATGATCGAGGCGGTGCTGCGCACCGTGGAGGTCAGCCGCGAGGAGCCCTTCGGCTACGAATTTGAAATCCGCAACCTGCTCAGCGATTTCTGGCGCCAGCTCCTGATCGATACAAAGGACGTGCAGGCAGGCGCCGCCCCGCAGAATGTCGTGGACACAGAGCGCGTCAAGACCATGACTAGCTTTATCAAGGAGCACTGCGGCGAAAAGCTGTCCCTGGACGACATCGCCGCCTCCGCCGGCATCAGCACCCGCGAATGCACGCGCTGCTTCTCCCGCTGCCTCAATATCTCTCCCAACGTCTACCTCAACCAGACCCGGCTCTCCATGGCCGCCGACCTCCTGGCCGGCAGTTCCAAGAGCATCATCGAGATCAGCGAGGAGTGCGGCTTCAGCTCCCCCAGCTATTTCGGCAAGGTCTTCCGCGAGACCATGGGCTGCACCCCCCGGGAATACCGCGACAAGGACGCCGGCGGCACCCAGCCCTGGTACTACTCCACCCAGTTCAGCAAAATTGTTCGGAAATAACTGAATCAGCCTGTAAACCGAATTGATAGCGACCGAAAATACATACTCAAGCTGACTGAAAAAGACGAATTGAAAAGCTGCCGGAAGGAGCCATTGCAATGCAGTACTCCGATTCCGGCAGCTTTTTGTATTTCCTGTCTTTTTATATATTCTCCGGCTTTGGATTCTTCCCGGTTTTATGTTCTTCATGACTGTAAGTATTTTCTGCCAGTATAAGCTTTCGGTCACAGAGATATGACCCTTCCAATCTCTCCAAGAGAAATGAGCGAGACGGCAGTCTCCGGCTTCTCTTCCATTTGCTCCATCTCCTCGATCTTTCTCCTGCGGCGGTCGCCCTGGCGCACACAGGCGCCATCTGCGGTCTGTTCCGCCAGGAGATCCACGCGGCAGATTTCCAGGGCATCCTCCGGCAGTTCCAGTTCTTGCCCGGCGAAGGCCTCTCCGATGAGCTGTTCAGGGCGGAGGTTGGTCCCCACGCGGGAGCAGACACACATGCGGATCACATCACCGCCGGTTTTGTCCTCAGCAAATCCTTCCGCGAAACCGGCAGATTTTACAGCCGCGGCAGAGCTTTCTGCTGAAGAAGACGCCATATCTCCCACTATATCATCCGGCACAGCCTTCCCAATGGAAAATGCATAGATCAGCGGCTTCATGTCCAGGGTGCGGAAGCCCTTTTTGGTCTCCTTGGTCCAGGGAATCTCCTCCTGACTGACAAAATCCGTAAGGATCTTCTGCCAGTTTTCCGGCGGCCTATAGCCAGCGCGGAAACGCACCTCATACTCTGCCGCCGCGACGACGGACATGGCCTTCTCCGGCTTCTTCTCCGTGCCGCCGCCCTCAAAGACAGCTTCGCCGACCTGCCGGAAGTCCAGGATCTCCAGTCCCTCCGGCATGAGGGGCCGCAGCTGGTCCAGGGCGTGCGCCGTGCTGACCGGCGTCCCGATCTCGATGTCGACATACTCGCCCCGGCTCTCCAGGCCCAGGCCCAGCGGCATGGCGGTCGACATGATCATGCGGGGGGTGATCCCGTCCGAATAGTGCACATCAATATCCGTCCGCCGCAGGCACTTCTGCAGAAACCGCATCAGCTCCAGATGGCCGATGTATTTCATGGGGCCGTATTTGGCCAGCCGCATGCGGATGCGAATGCAGAGCCTGCCGGACTCCGTTTCTGTGCCGGCTTTTTCTGTTCCGGCTTTTTCAGCCTGCGCTGACGATTCCACGGAGGCTTTTTGTGCCAGGATTTCTTCGGTTTTCTCCTTTTTTTCCGTCCGCTGCGGATGGCCCTCTATGCCCATTCCGCCTGCAGCCTCCACAGGAGTCAGTTTTTCTGACTTCCGGTTTATGATCAGTTGTTCCGAAGTCACGCTTTTGGCCGCTTTCTCATCAAACAACTTTTCTGCCTTAAGGTCTGTCTTCAAGTGGTCCGCCGCCCAGTCCCGCAGGCACACGCCGCAGCCGTAGGACGCCGCGCCGCAGCCGCTGCAGGCCTCCCGGCAGTTGGGTGTAACCTGCGCCCTGTGGGCCTTCTCCCACTCGCTCCAGAGGAAGTCTCTGCGCACGCCGATGTCGATGAAATCCCAGGGCAGGATCTCTTCTTTTTTCCGCTCGCGGACGGCAAAAAAGTCCATATCCAGGCCGACGTTGGCCGCCGCCTGTTCCCAGCGGGCATAGTCCCAGGTCTCCAGCCAGCAGTCAAAAAGGGCCCCCAGCCGATAGGCCTCCTCGATCAGGTCCGCCACCCGGCGGTCGCCGCGGGCCAGCACGCCCTCCAGGTAGATCATGGGCGCGTCGTGCCAGCTGTAGCGGATGCTGCGGTGGTTGTGGGCGGCGTAGATGGCGTGGTTGACCGTCGCCGCGAAGCCCAGGTAATCGCCCGCCCGGTACATGGGCGCCCACTGGAAGGGAGTGAAGGCCTTGGGCACGAAAAAGGAGGTGCTGACCGTGATCTGACAGCGCCCGTTCCGCTTCTCTTTGGGAACCTCCTCGTAGTAGGCGGCGGAGATCTTGTTGGCCAGATCTGAGATGGCCACACGGTCCTCGTCGGTCTCCGTGGGAAGGCCCAGCATGAAGTAGAGCTTGACCTTGTTCCAGCCGCCGCGGAAGGCCTCCCGGGCCCCATTCAGGATCTCCTCCTCCGTGAGCCCCTTGTTGATGACATCGCGGAGCCGCTGCGAGCCCGCCTCCGGGGCGAAGGTCAGGCTGCTCCGCCGCACATCCTGGACACGTGCCATCAGGTCCAGGGAAAAGGCGTCGATCCGGAGGGAGGGCACCTGGAGTTTGACCCGGTCCGCCTCCCTGTGGTCGGAGATATAGTCCACGATCTCGTGGATGCAGGAGTAATCGCTGGAGCTGAGGGAGCTGAGCAGGATGTCGTCCTGGCCGGTGCTGTCCAGCATGGAATCCGCGTAGGCCTGCACCGTCGACAGATCCCGCTCCCGGTTGGGCCGGTAGATCATGCCCGCCTGACAGAAGCGGCAGCCCCGGATGCAGCCCCGCTGGAGTTCCACAGCCACCCGGTCCTGGGTCACCGTGATAAAGGGGATCAGGGGCTTCGTCGGATAGGGCGCCTTTGCGGGATCATCCAGGGCCGCCGCCACCTGCTTGCGGATGCGGCGGGGAATCGGCGGCCGCGGCGCTGCTTCGGTTTCTTTTTTCCCGATCGACTCACAAAAATCAATCGGCCCAAAGGACGCAATCGTCCCGTCCTCCCCGTAACTGACCTCATACAGGGACGGCACATAGATGCCCGGCACCCGGGCCGCTGCCCGCAAAAAGGCCTTCCTGCCCTCTCCCCGCTCCTTCATGTCACGGTAGAGATCCAGCAGTTCGTCGTAGGATGTCTCTCCCTCCCCGATATAGAAGAGGTCAAAAAAGCGAGCGACCGGCTCCGGGTTGTAGGCGCAGGGCCCGCCCCCGATCACGATCGGGTCGCGGTCGGTCCGGTCCGCCGCATGGAGGGGGATCCCGGACAGGTCCAGCACCTGCAGGATGTTGGAATAGCAGAGCTCAAACTGGAGCGTAAAGCCCAGGAAATCAAAGTCCCGCACCGGATCCTGGGATTCCAGGGCAAACAGCGGGATGTGGTGGTCCCGCAGCAGTCGGTCCATATCCGTCCATGGAGAAAACACGCGCTCGCACCAGGTGTCCTCCCGCCGGTTAAACAGCTCGTACAGGATCTGAATCCCCAGGTGCGACATGCCGATCTCATACACATCCGGAAAGCACATAGCGAAGCGGACAGGGATCTCCCTGTCCTTATAGACCGCGTGCATTTCATTTCCCAGATACCGCGCAGGCTTCTGTACCTGCAGCAGCAGTTCGTCCGGAAGCGCCAGTTTTCTCATATGTAATCGTATCCTTTCTATCCTCTGCCGGAATGCTGTTTTTTCGAAAATGACATTCCCTGAGCCGTGTCATCCCCTCATCCGGTCAGCCTGTTTTTTCACTTTCATCACGGCCGGGACTTCTCCCCGGCGATACTCAAAAAAAGCCAGTAAATGTCATTTTAACAAAATCCCCGCCGGATTGCTATCCAGCGGGGACTCTTTTATAAGATGCGTTATACAGTATAAAGGCTGCCGTTCAATCAGACGCGCGCGATCATGTCGCCGTATTTTTCCTTCTCTTCCTTGATGAAGGCATGGACCTGCTCGGGATTGGGAAGGTCGTCGGAGCAGTTGTTGGCGCGGACCATCATGGAAGCCTCGGCGGAACCGAACTCCAGGCAGTCGATGATCTCCCAGTTGTGGAAGAGGCCATACAGGAAACCGGAGGCATAGCCGTCGCCGCCGCCGAAGCCCTTGCGGGCCTGGACAGGGAAAGGACGGATGCTGAACTTCTGGCCGTCGCGGGTGTAGGCTGTGGAGCCCTGCATGCCGTGCTTGATGACGACGATCCTGGCGTGGTAGTTGTGCCACATCTTTGCGCTCTCTTCATCGGACAGGCCGGGCATGAGCTCCTTCTCGGTCAGGTCAAACTCCTCGCGGGAGCCCAGGATAACAGTGGACTCCTTGGCGACGATGGAGCAGTAGATGGAGATCTCGTCCAGGTTCTTCCAGTTGTAGTTTCTGTAGTCGATATCAAAGATGATCTTGGTGCCGACTCTGCGGGCCAGCATGACAGCCTTGAGGGCAGCCTCTCTGGAGGGGCTCTCGGCAAGCGCGGTACCGGAGATCAGGATGGCCTTGGCCTGGCGGATGTACTCCTCCTTGATGTCATCGACAGAGAGCTGCAGGTCCGCGACGCGGTTGCGGTACATGAGGATGTCGCTCTCGATGGGGGACTTCATCTCGGTGAAGGTCAGACCCAGCTTCTCGCCGTTGGTGCAGCGGGTGATATTGGAGGTGTCGATGCCCTGCTCGTTGAAATAATCGACGACGAAATCACCGAACTGATCGTCGGAGACCTTGCCGATGAAGCCGGCTTTCATGCCGTGGTGGGTAATGCCGACCGCGATGTTGGCGGGGGAGCCGCCCACAAACTTCTCAAAATAGTGGACCTTCTTCAGAGGCTTGAAATCCTCCTGAACGACCTCGCTGTAGGCGGGATTGAAGTCAATGCCGACTCTGCCGAGCAGGATAATGTCATATTTTCTGGACTCATCAAAATCAATGTAATTCATTTTACCCCTCCAATGATCTTCTATGATTTCGTTGTGTGCTTTCTGCGTGCATTAATTACGTCTTTAATGTGCTTTTATGATAGCACGCGCCATTAATGCGTGCAACATCTATTTTGAAAAACATCAATTTTCTATGTTCTGCACAATTTTCCATACAGCTTTTTGTGGGATTTGCAGAGATACCACTTGGGACGGTTCTCCCGGTTCTATTTGTGTTCCATTTGGTGTACTAGGAGAACCGTCCCAAGTGGTACTTTGTACCGGGAGAACCGTCCCCGGTGGTGCACCCGGTGGTGCATCCCGGTAAAAAAAGCAGGGGCCCTCCGGCCTCTGCTCAGAAAAGATCACGGGATCATATGGTAGCGTTCCATGACCTGGTCCAGGGACCGGACGCCGTCGGTCGCCCCGATCTGTTCGATGGAGCAGGAGGCGGCGGCGCAGCCGAGTTTTGCGCATTCCGGCAGGCTCCAGCCGTTGCAGAGGCCGGCGATCAGTCCGGCGGCAAAGGTGTCGCCGGCGCCGGTGGTGTCGACGCATGCCGCGTTGGGGACGGCACGGACATGGACGATCCTGACGCCATCTCTTACAATTGTATCCTGTACAGCATTCGAGGGTAAACCTTCCGTCTCGTCCATAGTGTCTGCAGAAGCGGTTCCTGCGGTCCCAGTACTTACCGTTTCCGCTCTGGTCCCGACCAGGCATCCCTCGCCGCCGATCTTGACGACGGCGGTCTTCACACCCGCTTCCACCAGGATCCTGACATTTTCCGCCGGGTCCTGAACGCCTGTCAGAGAAGCGATCTCCTCGTCGTTGGGGACAAAGACATCGATGTAGGGAAGCAGGTCCTTCAAATCCTCGAGGGTCTCTCCGTTTTTGGCCCGGGTCACATCCACGACCAGGGTCCTGCCGGTGGCCTTGACCGCCGCAAAGAGCTCCTTCATCTTCTCAACCGTGAAGAGGGGGGAGATAAACATGCTGGCAAAGCTCACGATCTTCGCCCCCTGCGAGTCCGCCAGGATCTGGCTCAGGACCGGCATGACATCCTCCAGGCCCAGCCTGCGGAGGCTGCTGTGCGGGTTCATGAGGAACTTGCGGCTTCCGTCCTCCGCGATCAGGGCGATGTTGACGGCGGTCTCCAGCCCCTTCTCCACCTGCACGCTGTCCGTGTCGATCCCGTTTTTATGCAGGTAGTTCAGGACGGTCCTGCCGGCCTCGTCCGCGCCGACCTTGCTGATCAGCTGCACCTTTTTGCCGAGCCTGGTCAGGACGGCGGATTCATTGAGGGCGTCGCCGCCGAAGGACATCCGGATCTGATCCAGATACCTCGAGTCTCTCTCCATTGCCTCCATGCTGAACGGCGCGGCGAGCACGTCGATCAGCGCCGGACCTATTACGGTTACGTCATACATGTTTCCACTACCTCCTCCGCGGGAATCCGGTCTGCTCTCAAAAACTGTTCTTCCTGATTGATCCCGGCAGAACCGCCTGTCCCCGCTCGCTGCTCTCCCTCTGCGCTCAGCCCTGCTGCACTTCGTTCACAGCCGGAGAGCTTTCATCTTATTCAGTTTCATCTTCTTCGATGTTCTCAAACATCTTTTTCAGATTCTGCTGCATGGATCCGGATGCGGCTTCCTCCACGCCGGCATCATCCACTTTTTCTGCGGAAACCGTCTCAACAGCATCGACATCGGACGCCTCTTCGGCATTTTCCGCTTCATCCTCGCCGTCCTTGACCATGAAATACTTCCTGTCGTACCAGATGCCGATCCCGACACCGATCGCCGCCAGTATGATCGCCAGTGTGCTCGACTGCAGATTAAAAATACCGCGCAGGATCGTGCCGACCGCGTAGCCCAGCACAAAGCCGTAAAACTCCGATCTGGGGATCTTGCCGTAAACCTTTTCCTGCGTGCTGTGATATCCTTCCTTCATGCGTCCCTCCTGCAAATAACAATCTTCTCTTATCATTTTCTTTCACAGAGCTCCGCAGCTTTTCTGAAACCACATCAGGCAAAATATTTCTGCAGCTTTCTGTTTATACAAATGTGACAGCGGGCGGACCCGCTGTCACATTATACTCTACTTTTTGAAGTTTATAAACCTGCAAGTCCTGAAGATCCGGGATCTTATTTACAGCTGAAGTGAACAGATGACTGTCAGATCCGCCTGATTCTATTTGATCCTATTTGATCTTATTTGATCTTGTCCAGTGTATCCGCTGTCACAGGGATGAAGGGATAGTACAGGACATAAGGGCACTCCGAAGAGACGTCACAGCCGGTTCCCTCTGCCAGATCCTTGCCCTCCAGCATGTTGATGGCGGCGATCACAGATCCTGTCGCCTGTCCCTGGGGGCTCTGGTAGACGGACATGGCCATTTCGCCGTTCTTCAGGGCTTCCTGGCCGTCCGGCGTCGCGTCGATGCCGACGATCGGGATATTGGCGAAATCATAGCCGTTTTCCTTCATGGCCGCGATCGCGCCGAGTGCCATCGCGTCATTGTTGGAAATGATGCAGTCAAACTTCAGGTCCGGCAGCATGGGCGCAAACGCATCCCTGGCTGTCACACGGTTGTAGTTGGCGTGGATGGTCGCGACCTCTTTGGCCGTGATGCCGGCAGCTGCGAGCGTTTCCAGCGCGCCGTCTGTTCTCTTGTCAGTGTGGACCAGTCCCTCTGTACCGCGAAGGAGTACATAGGAGACTTCGGTCTTTCCGGCCTTCTTGAAATAGTCCGCCAGGAATTCGCCCTGATCGACACCGGAGGTGTTCTCATCAGAAGCGACCGCCGCGGCGGAATCCCCGAGTACACTGAAATCCGCCGGAACACGGTTGATAAAGACGACCTTCATGTCTCCTGCTGCTTCGATGCAGGCCTGGGCGTCCTCTGCGGCATTGAGGTTGATCAGCACCGCATCCATGCCCTGGGTCTTTGCTGCCGAGACACAGTCGATCAGCTTACTGGAATCTTCACCCGCGTAAAGGCTCTCAATCTCCACATTGTTATCCGCTGCTGCCTTCTGAACACATTCCTCCAGCTGGCCCAGATATTCGTCTCTGGTGCTGAGGACGTATGCCATCTTGTATTTGCTGTCACCACCGGAAGAGGTCTCTGTTTTTGCAGCGCTCCCGCTTCCGCCGCATCCTGCGAGCAGGGCCATGGTCAGGGCGGAAATAATCAATCCGGAGAGGATCCTTTTTTTCATAATTAACTCCCTTCTTCGACAGAAAACAATATTCACGATGTATGCTTTCTGCCTGTAAAGCCCGGCCAAAAAACAGGTCAGGCTATACAGGCAGATGTTCTCAGGCCTTCAATATGTAGTTGATCCAGATATTGCGGAAGCAATGATCACTTCCTGACAATGTCCTTTTTAAATCAAACACATTGGATTCGATAAGGATGAATCACTTCTTGACAGCGTTCTTTCTCATATCGAATGCAACGGATCCGATGATGATGAGACCCTTGACGATGAATGTCATCTGGTCGTTGACACCCATCATGACCATGCCGTTGTTGATAACGCCCATGATCAGG
>OCTW011309473.1_pt1 | contig 14251 bp, 11 predicted proteins | sample 1539671 | NCBI WGS metagenome assembly OCTW01 (sample SAMN02144230, study PRJEB22623) | gut metagenome | biome: sheep rumen | host: Ovis aries | place: New Zealand
GGATTCTTTGAATTCTCAAATCAGTGCTTTGCAACAACAATTAAATGCATTAGACTAGGTCTTTCTTAGAAAGGCTAGTCTTTTTTAATTCGCTATAGTCTAAACAACGGTTGATGGACGGAAAATTAATTTAGTTTATATTTAAACTAATAAAACAAGCTAAACTATCGGATTTAAGAATAAATTAAATAAACCAGTCATTATAATGTGATTGGTTTTTATTTGGTTTTTTATTCCTGTTGATATATAAGAATTAAGATTTAATTTATTATGATATAATCAACTTGCCATAAACAAATTAGTGCTGTATGTATTATTCTAGGAGTAAAGTAATCATGATATTATTAAATTCAAAAAGTATTTTAGACTGCAATGAGTTTGAAGAAGAAAAGCACAATGAGGAAATAAGAAAAATATTGAGTAGATTGTCGGAATTTTATGATTATAAATGTGCTGTAATTATCCAAAAATTTGATAAACTCAATAAAAAAGAAGAACCTATCATTAAACAATGTAATTTGCACAAATGTTATGAAATGCTTGAATATGTTGATTACAAAAATGGTACAGATCTTGCTTTGGTTGATGGCTTTCTGACTTTTATTGCCTATGGTCAAGGATATATGATTGGTAATGACTATTGTTTTGTGCAAACTGGAATTCAAATCAGACCATATAATGAAAAACTTAATTTTATAAATTTGTCTTTTGATTAATATTTTTCTGACAATCTAAAAAACTAATCATAAAATTATGATTAGTTTTTTATTAAAAGCTCTATTTCTATTTAACTATAAAAATCTAAACTGAATTTGACATGATATAATCGAATTGCTATCAATTAATTTATTAAGAAAAACGAATAAGAAAGGAGGTTGTACTAAGAATGAATAATTTTACAAATATTGAATTGTTTGCTGGAGCTGGTGGATTAGCTCTCGGTTTAGAAGAAGCTGGTTTCCATGGCGTAGAATTTGTGGAATTCAACCATGAAGCCTGCGAAACATTACGTAAAAATCGTCCCAATTGGAATGTAATTGAAAACGATGTTCATAAAATTGATTTTAAATCATTTCATGACAAAATTGACGTAGTTAGTGGTGGTGCTCCATGCCAAGCGTTTTCTTATGCTGGAAAACGTCTTGGTTTTGGAGATACTCGAGGAACACTTTTTGCTGAATTTGCTCGCTGCGTTGATGAAGTAAAGCCCAAAATGTTTTTATTTGAAAATGTTCGAGGGCTTCTAAGTCATGATCATGGTCGTACTTTTGCAACCATCAAATATACTTTTGAAAAGCAGGGATATACTTTACAGCAAAAAGTTTTAAATGCTTGTTATTATGGTGTTGCTCAGAAGCGTCAACGTCTTATAGTAATTGGAATTCGAAACGATCTTGTTGATAAGATTCATTTTGAGTATCCTCAACCAGAAGAACATATGACAGTTTTAAAAGATGCTTTAAAAAATGTTCCTGCATCCCCATATCAACCATATAGTGAAAGTAAACGAAAAGTAATGGAGCTTGTACCAGCTGGAGGGTGTTGGGTTGATTTACCTTCAGAAATTGCTAAGGCATATATGGGAAAAAGTTATTATTCTGGGGGAGGCCGTCGAGGTATGGCTCGACGTATTTCTTGGGAAGAACCATGTTTAACTCTTACAACCTCTCCATCGCAGAAGCAAACTGAACGATGTCATCCAGACGAAACACGCCCATTTACAGTTCGCGAATATGCTCGTATTCAGAGCTTTCCCGATGATTGGGAGTTTGTTGGATCCCTAAGTGAACAATATAAGCAAATTGGCAATGCCGTCCCTGTAGAACTGGCTAAAAGAATTGGAATACAGTTGATAAAGGCTCTTAAGAATTATGAATAACTAAAAAAAATAATAGAGGTGATAAATGATGAATTGGAGCATTGATTTTATTTCACATGAAGATTTTAAAACTCATGTTGCTAATACAATTAAAAATTATGGCGAAAAACTTAATTCGTACGATGTGAAAAAATTTAATAAAAATATAATAGACCCTATTAAGATGATTTTTGATAAAGCTGTTTATGATGAAGATTGGCAAACAATAATTTCAAATGAAATTTTTAGACAACGTGATAAAACAAATAATAATGAAATTGGATATTTTCATCAACGTCTATTTAATTATTTAGATGGTTGTCATGTACCACCTAATGGGAAAGAGGGTGGTTGGGATGTTATTTATGATATCCCTAATGGATATGAAATTTCTTCTGGCGATATTGTTCATAAGATTTATGTTGAAATGAAAAATAAGCATAATACAATGAATTCATCCGCTGCTGGTAAAACTTACATTAAAATGCAGAATCAACTGTTACAAGATGATGATTGTGCTTGTTTCCTTGTTGAAGCAATAGCAAAACGGTCACAAAATATTGTATGGAAAACAACTGTTGATCATAATAAAGTTTCTCATAAACATATTCGTCGTGTAAGTATAGATAAATTTTACAGCATCGTAACAGGTGAAACAGATGCTTTTTATCAAATATGTATGGCTTTACCAGCTGTTGTTAATGAGGTGCTTTCTGAATCGTCTGCTACAGTAAAAAAGCCGTACGATACAGTTTATTCAGAGCTTTTTAACAAGTCCAAAACAATTACATCTTCATCTCCAGACATGGCAATGGTTCTATCAATGTATATGCTAGGATTCAGTACTTATAATGGATTTAAAGAAAAAATAGAAAAATAGATAAATTAATATTACTAAACTTTAAAAGAGATACCAATCAGGAAATTGAAAGCAGATGATATAGTCCGGACTGGTATCTCCATTTTTAAGTTTATATATCAAAAATGAAGATTACATTTAGATGTATAAAAAAAATAATTATTTTTTATTTGCTTTTTTTGTGTGTGATACAATTCATATATCATGAACACTCAAAATAGCATCTCACTAAAAAAATATGTAAAGACAAACATCATTGCAAATGAATGGTATCGTATCCGTACAGATTTGTTCCAATTTATGCTGACATGCATCAAAGAAGATCATTTTGATGAGAAGGAACAAGCACAATATGAATCAAAACTGGAAGATTTCACACGCTTTGAAAATGCCATAGAAGAGAATCCAGGATTGAATGATACGTTTAAAAACACCGTATATGAAGAAGCAGGTTTGCTGTATGGTCTATATCATTACATCATGAAATACCCTTACGACAAACAAAAAGAACATGCTTTGATCGAATTGATGGAAGAAGCGTATGCAAAATGTAAAACAATCGAAAGGACCTACTGGCCAATTCAGTAGATCCTTTTTTGTATGTCCTTATTGCGAATCTTCATCTTTCGTCATTCCCCAATCTGCAATCAATGAATCAATGGCATCTTTGAGATCTGGCTGTTTTTCTATCTCTTTCATAAGCTGCCAGGTCTTTCCTTTTTTTGCACCATAGAATTTTTTCATCCCGCATTTTCGAGCCAATAGCTTTAGTTGACTGACAGGAAGTTTTTGTAAAAATTCTCTTGTGTTGAAATTCTCATTAAAAGCTTCCGAAGTAAGATAATATTTATAATTTTGTTTCTTCTTTCTGGCCTGTTCTGTCTTTTTTTCTAGATTAGAAACATACTGTGCCGAAAGATGAGAAAAATCCGCTTTTCGTTTTCGTATATCTTTTATTAGAATATTCCTTTTCGTTTGCAAGATCATAGTAAAGATCTTTTCGGCATCTTTTCTTGTAGAAGGTAAAGTTTCATGATCAGCTCTCCAATTGACCCGCATACATTCCCATGCGATCCATCCGTCCAGGTTTTTTGAAGAGACATTTCTTTTTCCCGTCCGAATATCGTTTTTGAGCATCGAATGAAATTCATTCACATGAGCCAAAGATAATTCGTTCTCTTTCTTGATCTGACAGAACTGTTTATACCCCATGGTAAAAGATCCGTATTCCAAAATATAATCCAGCATCTGATCGTTGTAATATTTTTCAATCATGTCTTTATTTCCTTTACATTCCGCAAGTCTAGCAGGGTAATAGGATGGTCTGACATAATGAAGAATATTATTCTTTTTGCACCATTTGTCATAAATTCCATTAGCATCAGAGCAAAGATATGAAACGCCGGAAAGATGCGGAGCAATATGCGTATCAAAATCAATAGCTTTTGCAGCACCTACGCCTATATGTTTTGCAATTACATGTCCATTATGATCAACAGCACATAATACATTGTTCCATTCAGGGCCTAAAGATCCTAGCTGACTGGTTTCTTTTCGCACTCGTGGTGCACGTTTTTCTTTCGGATGCAATGGGTCTTTAAGTTCTTTTGATCCCTTCTGAGCTTCACGAAAGCCCGTTTCATCGCATTCTACGATACCAGAAAGAACAGGTGCATCAAGTTCTTTGCAGGCTTCGATAATCTTGTTCTGCCAATTTAGAATGGTCTGTTTGGTTATGCTTGAGAGCAAATATTCTGATTCAAGATTTTCTTTTATCATCTGCACGGATGCATTATGAAGCATCAGATAGACGATTTCGATCCATGCATTCCAGCTGTATTTAGTTTTTTCTAAAATAGTTCCAGTAAAATACGTGAAGCTATGATGGCAGTCCGAACACATCAAACGCTGAACGCCGTTTTCTCTTCGACCGTTTGATACGATCAAAGTAGAACCGCATTTAGGGCACGAATGACCCATTCCTGCTTCCTTCAAATGATCTTCTAAATTAATATTGTTGATGCGGAACATCTGCTTTTCGTAACTTCCAGTTTGTTTCTTTTGTTTTGTTGCTTTTATTATAAGTTGCTGTAATTCTCGGTCAGACATTTGTTCTGTAGATTCAAGTATTTCTGAAAATGTCTTTTTTCTGGCAGTCATGACCATCGTCTCCAATTTATATAATTTTATTAAACCAAACTATTCTTTCATTAATAAACATCAAATACCGTTTTTTGCATCATTGATTATTTTGTCATATTGATCAAGGTAAAAGGAAATGATACGTTCCATTGCTTTGGTTCGGGTGAGTCCTGTTTTTTTGCAATATGCGTCCAAACGATTTAATACATTTACATCCATTTTAGTAGAAACCATTTTCCAATCTTTTTTCTTTTCCATTGGATAATCTCTCTTTCTTTTGAAAGATAACATCTATCTTTTACACTTACATTATATTCCTAAATTGTATACGCGTCTATACACGTATATACAAAAATTTTATATTATCCGTTTTTTTGGACATAAAAAAGTCTAAAAATCGTGAATCGCTCAAAATGCGATGTTTAAGGCGTTTGAGCGACCTGAAAAAAATTCATCAACCGATTTTTAGACTATAGCGTGAAACGTTTGTAGAGATTATCAATGATTATATCATATGGTACAATAACAAAAGAATAAAGGCATCGTTGGGCTATCTGAGCCCTATGGAGTACAGGCAAAGTCTGGGATTAATTTGAAATAACAAGGTCCAAGAATTTGTCCGCACCCCCTTACATTATTAGCAAAATTATTTTTCATTTCACTCTGAAACATGCTTTTAAAAAATTAACAAAAGATTTCTTTAAGAGTCCCGTGTACTGACCATTGCTTCACAGTCATATTCATCGAGAATCTCAATGGCTATCTTTACTGAGGTAGTTTAAGTTATTACTCTCATCTTATTCGTTAATTTTTAGATTTTCATTAATCTAAATTATAACCGTCTGTAAAATGTGAGAATTCTTCTGCAACATTATGTTTTTCTTTATAATTTTTAAGTTCTTGCTCATTAAGAAAATACATTTTAATCATTGAATTTTTTTCATTTGGTGTATTTTTAAATCGTACCTTATATTCTTCGTCATCTTCTTCTATTGATACCATCATCACGTGATATACACATGTAATACTAAATAGATTAATTTGTTCTCCGAACAAGTTAATCTGTTCATCTTTCTCATACTGTAATCTAATATCTTTATTAAAATTCTTTTCTGCTTCTTTTTTATTTAGATAGGAAAAATTGATGGAATTTAAATTCATAGCTTCTCTAAAAGGTCTGTTAGTTATTAATGATTTATAAAGCTTAAGAATTAATATGATTTCCTCTTTATTTAGATGAGCTGAAACCTTAAATTTTTTTTCAAGTTTCTTTTCAATATCAATAGCTTTTGTCCATAAATCAATGCTTTCTTGTGGTATTTTTTTTATATCAGTGTTTTCTTCGGATGGAAATACTTCTCCGTTTATGGTTGTAGTATTATCAATCAGGCCATTATAAATATAAGCACAATCGAGAATTTCTTTAAATGTTGAAATAATATTAAAATGAAAGGTGAAATTAATTTTGATTTTTTGGGTTTTATTGTTAAAAAGCTCAATAAAAGATAATATTTTGTTTGTATCTGAAATGTATTTTTCTTCATAAGGATCATCATTGGGTACTCTCTCAATTTTTGTTTGATATGAGTGATTTTCATTTTCTAAAACTATACTTTTTGTATCATCTGGAAATTTATTTGGAATAAGAGAAAATGAACCATTTGCATTCGAAATACTAAAGGGTTCTATAACAAGTTTATTGCTATCAAATTCTTCTCCATTTAACTTGATTTTTTTTTCGTTTTTTATTTTTATTGGATTTTGCGAGTTATAACAATAATTTAAAATCTTCTCTTTGCTTGGATTGGGCCCTAATATTTTTTTTTGTTTATCTGTTAATGATAATTCTAACCCCGATATAATCATTCTCTCATTGTTTTTTGGTATAATCACACATAAACCATTTTTGACTTGTATGTATCGCAAGCCATCTGGTAAAGATTCATTAAGTTGATTTATTAAGAAATCAGGTGCTTTTTGTTTAGAAAGCGGTTTTGATTTAAAAAGATCATCAAAGTCTATTTTCATTAAAAATCCCCCTTAGACTGTTCCCAAATCAAAATTTTAGAAATTAATAGATTCATTTCATTTTCTTTAAGGTCAATTCCTTTTAATTTAGACACTAATTCTAAAAACTCATCTTCCGAATTAATAATGATGTATTTTATATCTTTATAATCAAATTTCAACCCTTGATTTTCATCTGCTAAAGCTAAATTAAAGTTAGTCATATCATTACTATTGTTTCCAATATAAAATGGTTTGCACTCGGGAATATTTGAAACATCAAAAATATATCTCCATTCTGATTCATCTAAAAAATATTTTTTTTGTTCAATATTGTTTACGTCTTTTTGATAGCCTATAATCGGTTTCATATACATAATATCCGTTGCTAAATAATTTTTAATTTCATCATTAATGGAGTCACTATCATTGAAGCCAGCTTTAAAAGACGAAATATATTGTTTGGTTAATAAAGATTTTTCATTTACATAATGTACTGGTTGGAATGTTTGATTTATTCCCCAATCTTTAGAAAATGCAATTCCATAATTACCATAATATTCCATATGAGATTGTAGTTTATGAAGATTAATATCACAAAAACATTTCATTGGAATAAAAATACTTTCTATGTTATTAGGCAAATTTAAGTATCTGAAATCTTCTTTTACATACCAAATAGGTAACTTTTTATGTAAAAGAAAATTTTCTAAATATTTTAAATGTTTAACAAAATGAAAAAAAGCATTTGCAGATTGTACTGGCTCTGGGATTATTTCACTTTCTGTAACTTTACCGAAATCCAAATCTTCCATATTAAAGTACTCCTTTTTTGAATTTATCATATTTTCATCCATCTTACTAGATTTCCAAATATTGTTTACGAGTAAGTTTGTACTCCTAAGTATGGAAACTCCAACCTTTTAAAAATTGAAATAATGAAAATTCCATAAAGTAGGATGAATTTGCATAATAAGATTCAGTCAGAAAAACTTTCTATTTTCCATTAAATTTTTTAAAGATGATAATTGTACATTTTTTGTACTTTAATCTCTTTTAAAAATATCTCGTGTATAGACTTTATCTTTTACATCATTCAGGCAAGTATCGTATCTGTTGGCGATAATAGCTTGACTTTTCTTTTTGAATTTTTTTAGATCATTCACAACTCTTGATCCAAAGAATGTTTCTCCATTTTTTAATGTTGGTTCATAAATGATGACTGTGGCACCTTTGGCTTTAATTCGTTTCATGATGCCTTGAATAGAAGAATGTCTGAAATTATCAGAATTGGATTTCATTGTTAATCGGTATACGCCAATAACACATTCTTTTTCTTGATCAGGTTCATAATCTCCATGGCTATAATAATCGTAGTATCCGGCCATATGTAATACTTGGTCGGCAATAAAATCTTTTCTTGTTCGGTTACTTTCTACAATAGCTGATATCATGTTTTGAGGGACATCATTAAAGTTGGCTAATAATTGTTTAGTATCTTTTGGTAGGCAATAGCCTCCATAACCAAAACTAGGATTGTTGTAGTGATTACCAATTCGAGGATCTAGACATACACCATCAATAATTTCTTTGGTGTTTAATCCTTTCGATTCCGCATAAGTATCTAACTCATTGAAATAAGAGACACGCAATGCAAGGTAGGTATTCGCAAATAACTTAACAGCCTCTGCTTCTGTGAATCCCATAAATAATGTATCAATATTATTCTTTATAGCTCCTTGTTGAAGCAATTTTGCAAATGTATGTGCTTTTTCTTTGGAGTCTTCATCACAAGATACAATGATACGGGATGGATATAAATTATCGTATAGAGCTTTGGACTCTCTTAGAAATTCTGGACTAAAGATAATATTTTTTGTATGGTATTTTTCTCGAACAGATTTTGTATAACCAACTGGAATAGTTGATTTAATAACCATCGTTGCTTCTGGATTTACTTTTAAAACCAATTCAATAACTGATTCTACGGCAGAACAATCAAAGAAATTCTTTTTACTGTCATAGTTGGTTGGTGCAGCAATCACAACAAAATCAGCATCTTTATAGGCTTGCTCACCATCTAATGTTGCGGTTAAATCTAAATCCTTTTCAGCAAGATATCTTTCGATATAATCATCTTGAATCGGTGATTTTCGATTGTTGATCATTTCCACTTTTTCGGGAATGATATCAACAGCAGTAACATGATTATGTTGAGAAAGTAAAGTTGCAATGGAAAGACCAACATAACCCGTACCAGCAATCGCAATGTTGTATTGTTTTTCAAGTGTTGGTTTCTTTTTTTGTTCTTCTTCAAATAAATCAATAACTTCAAAATGTAAGGTTTGTGCAATATTCTCTAATTGATCAATAGAAGGAATATAATCTAGATGTTCAATACGAGAAATCATTCCTCTATGAATACCAGTTAATTCTGCTAATTGATTTTGCGTTAATTGTTGTTCTTTTCGTTTGGCGGTAATCGTATCCGCCATTTTTTTATAAGAAATTTTTTTCATATATTTTTCTCCAAATTCATAAATAAACTTAAACAATTATTATGTATATGTCAACAATAAAAGTTTAAAAGTTTTAAACCGTTCTATTTTTCTAATAATATGTCATTTAAAATAGAATTCTAATAAATGCATAGGAAATAAACGAGGGTTATTTGGATGAGTAAATGGGGATACATGTGTATTCAAAACGAAGATATATTGGCTAATTATAATAGAAGAGTTTTGGATTCTAATTATTACTTGACGCTTCTTTTGTTTATTAAATGTACTATTGACTAACTCCAAAAGTGCACATAGCGAAAAGTGTGTTTGTAGCAATCAAGAAGTTATTAATAATTTACCTTTATATTCCAAACGATTAGCTTTGAATAATGATTAATAAAAATATACATCTGCATAGGTTAAATTCATAAAAAGATTATGCATTCCGTTAAAAATTCTATGAAATATGGAAAGGGGTTTAAATTAATTCGAGGGTCTAAATAAATGTCTTTACTTCTTGTTGATTAAAATTCAATTGAATAATGCGATTGATCCATTTGTATGCAAAATAATGTTTTATTCCTCTGTGTTCCAAACATTATCTCTTATGCAAAATTCCTCATACATTTTAAGTACCGTTAGAACAAGTAGTTTTAAAATATGATAGTAATCATGTGTATGTTCATTAACGTCTAACTGATTGGATCCATGAATATACTTATTTCTTAACTGTAGTCCGTTATCAAAACGACGATCATTGAGCACATAATCTAAGTAATCTTGTTCGGGTCTTGAAAATAGAGTATTTTCAATAGTAAATTTCTTTGATAATATTAATGAATCAATGTATTTTAATGACTCATCATAACTTGGATTTTTATAATGTGTTAGGCATATAACTTCATTTAAATAACAATCTTTTAGTACAAATAGTTTGTCCTTATGAAAGTGCAGAATATGATTTGAATCATAATATAGTAAATTGATTTTCGATAGAAAGTTTATTAGATTTTTTTGACAATCATAAAAGTCATCATATCTTACTTTTTCATAAAGCAACAAATCGCAGAATGTATCATAATTATTTTGAATTGTTTTAATATAAATGAGTGGACTTTGATCTGAGAAAAATGCATCTGATGCCTTTATTAATTCGTTATCTATTAGATATCCGTATTTCTGTGAGCTAAAGCTTTTAACCTGAGAAAAAAGAGGTGTGGATGACGACATTTCAATTAACTCTCTATCAACGCAATTATCTTCTACAAAGGCATTGAATTGCTTCAGTATACTATCAAATTCCGAACATAAGTTACGACACTTTTCCAAATATGTTGACTCTTTTGACGAAGTATTAAAGTAGAATCCTTTAACATTAAATTCCGTTTTTAAATAGGACTCAAAAAACCATTTAACTAAATCTTCAATTCTAATGGAATATTTGGACAGTTCAGAATCATATGCCTCGGTTGTTAAAGTGGAGATAGGTTCTAAAATATTGTATGATAAATCAATTGGATAAGCTTTCTTACTTTTTAGACCAATGCGAGATATAATCGAATGATGCTTTGAACGTTTAACAGGAAATGTAGAGCGGTAGCATGAGTCAACAAATCCAAACAGGTAAATGAAGTTATTCATTAAAGTCGGATAGTCATGATGTTTCAAAATCCAGTTAGCACTAAATGAAATTGTTGGATTATAGGGAATATTATCATCCAAGAGTACAGGTTCATCAGTATTAATAAACCTAACAGAAGTACTCATTGGAATTCCTTTATTTTCTTCAAATAGATTAGACCAAAAAGCATTGTATTTTCTTTTAGCAGCAAGACGAATTTTATCGTCTAATTCCAATTCTTGACATTGCTTACCTTTTACAATCATATCAAGATAATTTGGATTTGGATTTTCTGAATTAATATAAAATGAAATGATATTTTTCTTAGATTCAGCAGATAAACTTTTAGGAAAATAATGTGTTTTATTAATTCCTTCATGCTTTACAAGATATTCATCTATAAATAATTCCGCACCACGATTATTGTCGATCATATATTTAGAAATTAGGGTATCAAAGGCATTGACGATTTTTTTGTGTAATAAAATAAATTTTAATACTGATTTGTCGGAATATAGTAATTCTTTAAATATACTTTGTGGTATTTTTTTGTACATCTTATAATGTTCAAACATATCCCAAAAGCTATCGATATAAATTACACACACTGACATATATATTGAGATAAACCTTGAATAATTAAAAGAAGCAACAAATCGACCAATAGCTTGATTAAATGATTTTATACTTGATTTCAATTCTTTATAATGACTATCACTCCAAAAACTAGGTTTAACGTCAGCATCAAATAACTTTAATATGTTATACATTTCTAGAATTTCATTAATGTTATAAGGACTTTTTTTGCTATTTATCACTAAAATACTTTGCTCTGCTTTTTTTAGATAATAGCCAATAGATAGATCATTATTTGAATAAAATATAACACCATCATAATTTGGGTGCGTGTTTTTTGTTTTCACTAGTTAGCCTCCTTTAATGTTTATAGAGTTTTCCTTAGCAAGAAATTTTTATATTTTCTAGTTGGAAAAATAATGTTTGTGACATTGTGTTCACATTTGGGTGTTGCTCTATTTTCTATTTACAATGAAAAAGAGCGTGTATCTCCTCATGCATGACTCAGTATTGCAACAACTTTTGATGGAGTGTGCAAAAATTATGTTGAATGGTTCAGATGATGAGTGAGGTTGTTTTTTAAACGATGGGCATGTACAACTAGTTTGAAATATTGGCTATTATTGCTTTTTGTTGGAGTCAGGGTCGACATTTCGATTAAAAATTTTTGTGTTTTCATCAAAAGAATAATTATACATCATCATTATTGTCAGAATAACTATTGGATCATCTGTTTTCAGAGCTTTAGTTATTTTTTTCCAAGTCCATGTTTTTTGAGAAAGGATAGACTTTTCAAAACTGGAACTGTTACGACATTTTATGCTTTCAAAAAAAGGTGTAATCTTAGATTTTATATATTTTCTACCATGCTCGATACCATAGTTTATACTAATTTTAAGAATCTCCATTAATATAGTAAACTCTAAAGGATGAGTATAAGCCCAAACATCAAAATTATGTATCATTTCAATGACAATTTGAACTACATTTGCGTCACCTATACCACCAACATTAAAAGTGATATTTATCTCTTTGTTAATATTTGGATATCGTTGTAAGATATTTTCCATTGTCATTTCATAAATGTTTTGATCCCAATGTAATACACCATCATTGTCAAAATAATAGTCTACATTTAATAATATGCCAGGTTTGTCTTTATATCCAAAAACACCATTACCGTAATTTGGAAAATTTCTTTTCAGCACATCTTCTAATTTTTCATATGGCTCAAAACAAATATCTGCTTGAAATGATTTTTGTGTTTCAATATCAAAACAATCAAAAGTTAATTGCATACTATATTTCCTTCCTGTTTCTCTTATTGATATTGTATATCAAAATATTAGATTGTGGTGTGGCCATAGCCAAAAATCAATACTATCTTTCTCAATCATTCAAATGCTACATATATAGTTAGAGTTTGTGTCAGAACGTAAACAAAATTAATGTAAATATAGATTTCGTATTGAATACACCGAACATTTTGAGTCCTATCCAACGGATGATTTGTGTCAGTTAATGAGGATAGATATGCTGCTAAAAGGGAAAATAAGAGAATAGAAGCGTCATTATTTCTAATCAATACATGACGCTTCTTTTGTGTTTCATTTGAAAAGTCAAAAAATATAGTGGGTGCATTTCATGATCAGAATAAAGAATTGAATAAATATATGATTTTGCAATATTGAATAAGATATAAATGTTAAATAATATAACGTTTAAATATCTAATTTGCTAAAAAATAGCAATATTAGTTGATAAACGCACAATATAAATGTATGATGAATATACCAAAATAAAGAAGGAGTCAAACCTATGTTATTGGAGTTTTCTTGTTCAAACCATAAATCCATACGCAAAGATGTGCTTTTTTCCGCATTAGCGGGAACAGATACAACCAAGATTGAGGAAACAAAAGAATTTGGAAAATACCGAGTGTTGAAATCTGCAGTCATTTACGGTGCTAATGGTTCTGGAAAAAGTAACGTTTTGGATGCGATATCCTTTGTGAAAAACTTGGTATTAAACAGCATTCATCATCAACCGGGGCAAGGAATTCGCCAAGTTCCTTTTAAAACGGAAGGGTATGAGGTGCCGAGTGTTTATAAGATTCAGTTTGTCATCGATAATATAAGATATGTCTATCAATTTAGTTTAAAGCAGATGCTTGTAGAAGATGAGTATTTTTATTTCTTTCCTAATGGGAAACAAAAGAAAGTGTTTGAAAGGCATGGAGATACATTCACTGCAGGAAGAAGCTATAGAGGAAAATTTGATAGTTGCAAAGATGTATTGAAACCTAATCGATTGATGCTTTCGTGTGCAGCAAATTTCAGTACTGTGCATGAAGTTGAAGAAGCATATCAATTTTTCAGAGATGATATTGTAATTTATGGAGATAATCTTCAAGATAATTGGATGAACTATTCGTTGCATGCTATTGATTCAAATGCAACTTTAAAGAACGCAGTGATAACATTTATGCAGGAATTGGGAATGGGAGTCAAGGATATTGCTATTAAAATTGACCAATCGACACCTGAACCAAATGATATTCCACCTTTTTTAGCTCCAGAATTCAGAGAAAAGTTATTGAATGCTCCAATGGATAGGATTGATGCTAAAGTTGTGTATGATAACTTTGATACAAATCTGATAGGGGAAGAATCTAATGGAGTAAAAAA
>OCTW011584542.1_pt1 | contig 14249 bp, 8 predicted proteins | sample 1539671 | NCBI WGS metagenome assembly OCTW01 (sample SAMN02144230, study PRJEB22623) | gut metagenome | biome: sheep rumen | host: Ovis aries | place: New Zealand
GGGGGGCGCCCCCGCCGCGGGCGTTCGCTACGACTGGCTCGTCGACGGCCGGCCCGCCGGCCGCGGCGCGACGTTCGTCTGGAACGTCGCGTCCTCCTCCCCCGGAATCCACGAAGTGCGCCTCGTCGCGCGCGTCCCGCAGCCCTCGGGCGTCCGCCTGCAGGGCTTCGCCCGCGCGGAGGTCGAGGTCGCCGGAGACCTCCTGCCATGAAGAAGTTCCTTCCCTGGGCGGCGCTCGCGCTCGCCGCCGCGCTCGCCGTCTATTCGGCGTTCGCGCTGCATCGCGCGAGCCGCCTCTCCGACCTTTCGCGCGTCGAGCGCCGCGCCGCGGCCGACAAGCTCTTCCGCGACGCCCGCGACGCGCAGCTCGACGGCAACGCCGCCCGCGCCCGCGAGCTCTACGGCCGCCTCGTCTCCGAGGAGCCGGCCAACCCGCTCGCGCGCCTCCAGCTCGGGATCCTGCTGCAGGATTCGCTGAACGATCCGATCGAGGCGATGCACGAGTTCGACGCCTACCTGCGCCTCGCCCCGGGCTCCGAGAAGCGCGGCATGGTCGAGGAGCGCCGCCGGCAGGCCAAGGACCAGGCCGTCCGGATCTACGGCAAGGGCGGTAGCGCCGGCGCGCCGGTCGACATCGGCGCCGAGGCGAAGAAGGCCGTCGCCGCGGTGCAGGAGAAGCTCGCCGCCGCGCAGGCCGCGCTCGAAGCCGCTGAGGCCGACCGCGAGGACTTCCGCCGGCAGGCCGCGCAGCTGCAGCGCCAGGTGGCGTCGCTCCAGAAGCGGCTCGACGCCTTCCAGGGCGGCGGCGCCTCCTCCGCCCCGCCGCACGATCTCTCCGAGGTCTTCCTCTCGGACCCGCTTCCGAACGAATCGCCGGACGCGGGCGCCGGTCCGCGCACCTACCGCGTGAAGCGCGGCGACACCCTCTGGAAGATCGCCCAGCGCGCCTACGGCGACGCCTCGCGCAACGTCGACATCCGCAACGCGAACCCGGACAAGATCGGCCCGAACGACCAGCTCGCCGAGGGGGCGGTCCTCGTCCTCCCGTAGCCGCGCTTTCCGCTGGACACTTCGGCCGCGAAATCGTAGACTCCGCGCCCTCCCATGAACAAATCCGACAAGCTCATCGTCTTCCTCCTCGTCGCGCTGCTCGGCGGGTGGCTGTACTACTCCAACCGGCAGCAGGCCGAATACCGCAAGGCCCTCAAGGAATACGTCGACGCGCATCCCGAATACCTCGACTCGCTCACGAACGCCGCGCCGGCGCAGGCCTCGGCCCCCGCCGCGCCCTCGGAGCAGCCCGCGGAAATCGTCGCCGCGCCCGCCGGGGAGGCGGCGCCGGCCGAGGCCGTCTCGGACGAGCCCGAGCGCACGATCGCCGTCTCGAACGCGGTGATGGACCTCGTCTTCACGAGCAAGGGCGGCGCGCTCGCGTCGGCCACGCTGCGCGACTACCGCCGCGCGCCCGAGGCGGACTCCGGGCCCGTCGTGCTCGACTTCTCCGGCGCGCCCGCGCTGGCGGTCGAGGGGATTCCCGGCCTCGGCGCGAAGTCCGACTTCTCGCTCGCGGAGAAGGACGGCGTCGTCACGATGTCCGCGCGCTCGGCGGACGGCTGGGCGCTCGAGCGCACCGTCGCCTGCACGAACGGCTACCACCTCGCCGTGACGGACACGTTCCGCCGCGAGGGCGCCGCCGCGCCGCTCCCGGCGCTCTCCGTGGCGCTCGGCCCGATCGCGCCGGAGGCCGTGCCGTCGCGCGGGTTCGGCTCTCTGGGCCCGATGGAGGGCCTCGACGCGCGCGTCCGCGACGCGAAGGGCCGCGCCCGGACGCTCGAGCAGAACGCCGCGCGGGCGCTCGTGAAGGACCGGACCCCGAGCTTCACGCAGATGTTCGGCGGGCCGGGCGGCGGCGGGTGCGCGTGCTCCGCCTCGCCCATCCAGCCGATGGCGCCGCGCTCGGCGACGGCGGACTTCGCCGTCCAGGCCGGCGAATCGGTCGACTGGATCGCCGTGCGGGACCGCTTCTTCGTCGAGGTCCTCACGCCGGACGTCCCGGGCGCGTCGGTCCGCACCGCCGTGCGCCGCCGCGAGACGTCCGTCCCCGCCCCGCTCGCGGTGGAGAGCGTCGCCGCCGCGCTCGGCTGGGCCGAGGCCCCGGCCGCCGCCGGCGCGCCGGTCGTGCGCCGCTACTCGCTCTACGTCGGTCCGCGCAAGATGGACGAGCTTCGGAAGATCAGCCCCGCGCACCTCGACGTGATGCGCTTCGGCACATGGTCGTGGTTCTGCCGCTGGCTGCTCGACCTCCTGAACTTCATCCACCGCTTCGTCCCGAACTACGGCTGGTCGATCGTCGTGCTGACGCTGCTCGTCCGCATCGTGCTGCTGCCGCTCTCGCGCAAGAGCCAGCAGAGCATGAGGAAGATGAGCGAACTCCAGCCGAAGATGAAGGAGATCAACGAGAAGTACAAGGACGAGCCGCAGAAGCGCCAGGCCGAGACGATGCGCCTCTACGCCGAGAACCACGTGAACCCGCTCTCGAGCTGCCTGCCGATGCTGATCCAGCTGCCGGTGTTCATCGCGCTCTTCACGGTGCTGCGCTCGAGCGTCGAGCTGCGCTTCGCGCCGTGGCTCTGGGTGGCGGACCTCTCCGCGCCGGAGGGCCTCTTCAAGGAGTGGTTCCCGTTCGGCGGGCTCAACGTCCTCCCGATCGCGATGGCCGCGACGATGACGCTGCAGAGCCTTCTCACGCCGTCGGCGGGCGACCCGAAGCAGCAGCGCATGATGGCGATCATGATGCCCGTCATGATGCTCGTCATGTTCTACCCGTTCCCGGCGGCGCTGTGCCTCTACTGGTCGGTGTCGCAGACGCTGGCGATCCTCGGCCTCTGGTGGGCGCGCCGCTCCGGCGCGAAGCCGACGGACGGCTCCTTCGTCCAGAAGGACGGCTCCGTCGTCATCCCTCCGAAGCGCGGCTAGCGCCGCGCGAATCCGCCGCCGGACTTTTCCGTTGACTTGGCGGCGGGTTTCCGGTATCCTCCGCACGCGTTTCACGCAACGAACAGGAGTCTCGACATGAAGCAGGTCTACCAGCCCTCCAAGATCAAGCGCGCCCGCAAGGTCGGGTTCCGCGCCCGCATGGCCACGGCCGACGGCCGCAAGGTCCTCAAGCGCCGCCGCCAGAAGGGCCGCGTGCGCCTCACCCAGGTCTAGGGAAGGCCTCCGGGCGATGGCCGCGGCCTCGACCGGCGGAAGCACCGACACGACCGTCGGGGCGGAGACGCCCCGGCGGCGCGCCTTTCTTTTTCCCCGCTCCGCGCGCATCGCCTCCCGCCGCCGCTTCGAGGAGCTCTACGCGTCGGACACGAAGCGCGTCGGGCGCTACCTCGTCGCGTGGCACGCGCCGTCCGAGACCGCCGCGCACCGCCTCGGCGTGACCGCCGCGAAGCGCACCTTCCACGACGCCCACCAGCGCAACCGCGCCAAGCGGCTCCTGCGCGAGTCGTTCCGCCGTCTGCGCCCGTCCCTCGAGGGCGGCCCCTGGGACCTCGTCCTCGTCGCCAAGCGCCGCATCCTCGAGGCGAGGGAGCCCGAGGTCCGCGCCGATCTGGAGAAGGTCTGCCGCGCGGCGGGCCTGCTGCCCGCCGCCGGGCCGGGCGGTCCGGCGGCGGAACGGTCCGACGGCGGACGATCGGGAACCGCACGATGAAGAGCCTCGGCATCCTCCTCGTCCGCGCCTACCAGGTCACGATCGGGCCGCTCTTCTCGGGCGCCTGCCGCTTCGAGCCGAGCTGCTCGAACTACGCCATCGGCGCTCTCGAGCGCTTCGGCCTCCTCCGCGGATCGTGGCTGACCGCCCGCCGGCTCCTGCGGTGCCGCCCCTTCGGGCCGCACGGCTACGACCCCGTCCCGGAGACATGGCCGGGGCTCTTCGGCGCGCTCCACGGCGTTCCGCCCGGCCCGGTCGCGCGATCCGCGGAGGACGATCCGGTTGCGCCCCGCGCGCGCATGCTGTAGAATCGTCCGCGTTGGCCGCCACCGCCCGCCGGCGTCGGCGTCCTTACGGAAACCGGCACCGAAGAGGTCCCTCCCATGAAGAAGACCGCATTCCTCCCGTCGCTTCTCGTCCTCGCGCTTCTCGCGCTTCCCGCCGCCGCCGCGAACGACGGCCACGCCGTCTACCGCCCCGGTCTCACCCAGGCGCGGATTCCATTCCCTTCCGCGATGGGCTACCTCACCGCCTACGACGGAGTGCCGATCCTCGCGTCGAATCTCCTCGCGAACGCAGAAGAAGCATGGCTCGACCGCACGCTCGACGTCTTCAAGGACGGCGAACATCCCAACAGCGCGACGAACCCCGTCTCCGGCAAGACCTGGCCGTGGCTCATCGAGCACAACCACGGCGTATTCGCCTACGAGGGGGAAATGTTCGTCGAAGAGGGCGTCGAGTATTCCTTCTACGGCCGCTCCGACACTGGCGAAGCGCTCGTCGTGGACGGCGAGACGGTCGTATGGCAAGGGTCCAACAGAGGCTGGCAATACGGCCCGGTCATCCACAGGCGATGGACGGCGCCGAAAACCGGTTGGGTTCCCTTCAACGGGTGGCTCTGGAGCTGGAACGGCAGCTACGGGACACAGTGGAGCGAATGGTCCCTGCAATACAACCTGCAAGGCGTCGTCGTCACGTTTCTCGACCCCTCGGACCGTCTTTCCGACCGATACGATTCCCTCAACTCCTGGCTGGAGGAGAACCGGGGGCTGACGAACGTCTGGCAGCGTTTCGCCGACCCTGGCGACGGCTCGTTCCTGCGCGCGGTCACGGGCGAGCGCTTCACGACCGTGGAATCATCCGCGGCCGCCGCAAGCGGCCGCTCGTTCAGCCTGTCGTTCGCGAATGTTCCGACCAACGCCCAGCTCGTCGCGTTCTCCGGTCCGGCGGACGGCTTCCATGACACGAACGGCTGGACGGCCGCATCCGCCGTCCTTGCCGACGTGGCTCCCGGAACATCGACGACGAACATCGTCGTTCCGCTCGCGGCGGACGCGCGCGTACTCCGATTCCGCCTCGCGCACTTCGACGCGGCGTCGACGAACGACCTCGATGTCTTCGAGGAATGGACGGAACTGTTTCCCGTCACGGAGGAGCCCGTCGTCCGCGTTGCGTCCGCCGCACCCGGCTGGACGAACGTCGTCGTGGCGGGGTCTGTCGGATCCTTCGGCATCGGCGGCTCGAACGCGGGCGTGACGGTCGAGGTTGCAAGGGCGGACGACGCGGCGTTCGACAATCCGGTCGCCTCGGCGGATCTGCCGGCGTTTTCCATCGTCGGACCCTTCGAGGTCGAACTCTTCGGTCTTGCGACGAACACGGCATACCTCGTCCGGGCGACGGCAACGAACGATCTCGGCGCGACGGGCGCCTCGCCGGCCGTCGCGTTCCGCACGCGTGTGCCCGGTCCGGCGTCCGTTTCCGTCGCCCCGACGGTCTGCGCGCTCTTCTCCGCCGACCTGACGGCGACCGTCTCCGACTGGGGCGGCGGCTCGTGGGACGCCAGGGACGCGTGGATCGACGTGTCGGCGGACGACTCGTTTCCGGCGGGGGCGACGCAGACGCTGCCGCTCGGCGCGCTTTCGGGCGCCGCGCCCGTTTCCGCGACGGCAACCGCAACGGGCCTCGAAATGAACCACGCCTACTTCGCCCGGGCCCGGGCCGTCAACTCGTGGGGCGTCGAGAGCGTTTCGGAGACGGTCTCGTTCTCGACCAGCGACCAGCCGATCGGCTTCCCGCGCGAGGCGACGGTCACGGCCGGGAAGGGCCGCGTGTCCGGCTCGCTCGCGCCGACGTTCGTCACGGAGGGGACGGTCTATGGCGTGACGCTCGCCCTGGAAGGCGTCGCGGGCGGCCGTTCCTGGCCGAACCAGACGGGATACGGGCCGTTCGAGCACCATCAATCCACGGCGGCCGGAACGACCGTCGTGTTCGTCTACACGATCGACTGGACCTACGGCGAGCAGTCCGGCACGATCGAGGTCCGCGGGAGCGCGAAGGCGAAGCTCGCCGACCGCACGATCGAAAGCGTTCCCGAGATCGAGACGCTCCGTCCGTACCTGCGTCCGGGCGATACGCTGGAAATCATCCCGTCAGACGGCGCCCGCGTCGACTGGCACACCAATGCCGTGCTTCGGATCACGCCGACGAACGGCGTCTTCCTCCTTGAGGCCCTTGAACCCGGCGCGACGCTCCTATACGAATCGGGCGCCGACGGAAAGCCGAACGGCGTCACAGGCCAGACGATCGTCCTGCCTGCCGAAGACCCCGTCGGCGGCATCTACATCCACCGCGGCTTCGCGGACTGGACCTGGACCGACCCGTCCGCGTGGGAGACGGTCGTCGCGGGGCCACAGGGCTACCCAAACGCCGCCGGCGCCGTCGCGTACGTCGTTGCACCGCAGATATCGGAGGCGTCCGGTCCGTCCGACCATATGATCGAAATCACGGAGCCGATCACGCTCGGCTACCTCGCCGTCGGCCAGCTCGGCCGCATCCACCACTACTACAACGACAAGACGCAGTTCTATCTGCAATTCGTCGATCAGATGGGCGCCGGCGGATCCTTCCTGTTCAAGACGGGCGACGGGTCGCCGTCGTGGATCCGCCTCCTCGGACACTGCTACGTGACGAGCCCGCTCAAGATGAACGTTCCCGTCACGCTCGCGAACGATCTGGACCTGGACGCGCTAGGTCGCATTCCCGACAGCGACGGCTGGAAGAGCTGGCGCGACCACGGTTTCAAGTTCAACGCCCCCCTCGATTTCGGTCCGTATACGTTCCAGACGATTCGCGACACCTACTACTACGGCCGATGGAACCTGTATTCGCGCGGTTTCATCACGATCAACGACGACGTCCGCGGCTCCGGGACGATCCGCCTCGGGGCGGACACGGCCGTCGGCATGAACGACGGTAGCGACGCCTACCGCCTCAAGTCGTTCACGGGCGTCTGGGACGTCGCCAACGGGCAGTTCAACACCACCGGCTACGGCGGCTGCGGTCTTTTCTTCGGCGACGCCTGCCTCGGCAACGCGAGTGAGATCATCTTCCGCGGCGCGTGGCATCCGGCCGATGCTTCCGAAAACAAGGGAGCGCACTCCCGTTCGGGCTACAGCGGGGAAGGAGTCTGGACGAACGACTGGCGCGGGATCCTTCCCTCCAAGGTGACGCTTGACGGCGGCTGGATTGTCGTCGGACCCCGCGGCGGGACGATGAGCGCCGACGCAAAGGCCGCCTACCAGACGACAGGCATCCGCCGTGCGCATTACGAGATCGGGGAACTGGTCGTTCCCGCCGGTCCGCAGGGACGGCTGGAAACCGCCCGGTACGGAAGCACGGTGGACTACCCGGACAACCTCGTCGACGTCACGAACCTCGTGATGGACGCGAACGCCGTTCTTTCCTTCACCCTCGCCGACTCTTCCGGACCCGTTCTGAACGAGGTATTCGTCCACAACGATCCACCGTCCTTCTACGCGGACCCGGACGAGGACGTGCAGTTTCTGCCACAGCTTTTCGCGAACTACGAAGCCGACACGAACGACAAGCTGATTTTCCGGGATTCCAACACGGGCAAACTGGAGAAGCGCTCGGCCTCGGCTGATGGAACGAAGTACCGCCGGTTCGCCGCGGCCGCGACGCTCTCGAACGGCGATTCGTTCCGCTCGATGCAGGTCGCGAAAGACGTGGCCGTGTCGTTCGCGGACGGGGCGACCGTCGGGAATCTCGGCGGCTACCTCGACCTGCGCGGCGGGGCATCGCTCGGGCGGGTCGGCACGGACGCGGGCGCGACTCTCGATTTCGGCGACGCGGTCGCGCGCGTCTACGTCGGCAAGCGCGCGGACACGGCCACGATCGGCTGCAAGCTCGCTGGCACGTCGGGGCTCGTGAAAGGCGGCAGCGGCACGATCGCCCTCGGCGCGTCCGCGGAGGGCGTGGCGGGCGGCGTCCGCGTGGCGGGCGGCACGCTGCGGCTCTTCGCGACCGTCGACGGGACGAACCACGTCGGGCGCATCGGCGGCGACATCGCCGTAGAGGCCGGTTCGCGGCTCGTCGTGGGCGACAGGTCGTCGATCGTCCCCGGCTCGAAGCTCTTCCTCAACGACCGCGACTGGATCCCCTCCGTCGGGCACGTGCGGCTCGAAGCGGGCGTCCGTGCCGTCGTCCGGGAAATCCTCGTCGCGGGCGAGCCTCTCGCGCACGGCTGGTACGGCTCGTCCGATTCGGCCGCGAAGCACGTCGACGACGTCCACTTCGAAGGCCCCGGGATGATCCACGCCGGCTCCTTCCCGACGATGATGATCCTGAAGTAGCGGCTTCGGATCACGCCGGCGGGAGCCAGCCCGCGGCGGCCTCGACCGTCGTGCGGGCGCGCCAGCCGCCCCAGACGAGGAGGCGCCCCGGCGGGACGGCGCGCGCGAGTTTCACGGGCCGCCCGTCGCGGCCGAGGAACGCCACGTCGATCGGGAAGCGCATCCCGACGGTATGGACCGCGTTGCACCGCGGGAAGGCCATCGCCTCGCCGCGCGGGAGGCCGTTCCGCCCGAGCAGGCCGCGCAGGCGCTCGAACGGGCGTTCGGCCCATAGGCAGCGCTCCACGGGCGGAAGCCCCTCGATCGCGAGCGGGGTCGTCCTCACGGGCGCGGCGCAGGATCCTGCGCCTCGCGCGTCCAGACCTGCATCTCGGCCGGGCCGCGGTTCTGCCAGAGCGCGTAGGGGATCGCGACGAAGCGGCGGCGGCGCGTGCGCGTCGCGGCGGTCGAGTAGAGCGCGTCGCCGGGGCGCGTCGTCTCGAACGCCGTGCCCGCGATGGCGACCGTCCCCTTCGGCAGCCCCTTCGCGGGGACGAGCTTGAAGTCCTGCTTCGCCGGGATCGAGAGGCGGTGGAGCGCGGGGCCGTTGTCGACGCTCTCCAGCGCGTAGACGAGCGGGCCGCGCTGCAGCGCGATGCAGCCGGCGTCGGCCGCGACGTTGTCGTTCGCGCGCAGGACGCGCACCGGCATCGCGAGGTCGAGCGCGACCTCGTCGCCCGGCTTCCACGCGCGTTCGACCGAGACGAAGCCGTCCTTCGGCTTCGCGGCGAGGCGCTTGCCGTTGACCGCGACCGCAAACGTTTCGCACCAGTCGGGGATGCGGAGCGAGAGAACGAACGGACGAGGCGGGATTTTCGACGGTTTCGTGACGCCGAGCATGCCCGGGAACCTTGCGGTCCTGAACGCCCCCTCGAACCGGATCTTGATTGCGCCGTCGTAGGGATAGCTGCCCGACACGACGATCTTCATGCCGCTTTCGAGCTTGAACTCCGACGCGGCGGGAATGCAGAGGCGGACTTCGCCGGGGCGCCAGGCCCAGCAGAGCTGCGAAACCTGCGGGAGGAAGCGGGCGAAGTTGGTGGGGCAGCAGGAGCAGTAGAACCAGGCCTGGCGCTCGCGCGCGTAGGGCGAGTCGGCGTTGGAGGAAAGCGGGTTCTGGTAGAAGAAGCGGTCGCCGGAGAGGGAGACGCCGGAAAGGATGCCGTTGTAGAGGGCGCGCTCGATCGCGTCGACGTAGCGCCCCTCGCCGGTGATCTCGTGCATCCGGCGCGAGAAGAGCGCGAGCCCGATCGCGGCGCAGCTCTCGGCGTAGGCGGTGAGGTTGTCGAGCTTGAAGTCGCGTTCGAACGCCTCGCTCCCGCGGTCGGTGCCGATGCCGCCCGTGACGAGCATCCGGCGCTGCGTGCAGTTCTCCCACATCGCGCGGCAGGCGTCGAGCAGGCCCGCGTCGCCGGTGCGGTCCGCGACGTCCGCCATGCCGCAGCAGAGGTACGTCCAGCGCACGGCGTGGCCGACGGCCTCGCGCTGGTCGCGCGGCCGCTCGTGCGCCTGGAGGTAGCGCAGGCGCCACTCTTCCCAGCCCTCCTTCTTCACGTAGTAGTTCGGCTTGCGGCCGCGCTCGTCGACGAAGTAGGCGGCCAGGTCGAGGTACTTCGTCTCGTCCGTCGTCCAGGCGAGGCGGCAGAGCGCCAGCTCGATCTCCTCGTGTCCGGGGTAGCCGCGCTTCTGGCCGGGCTTGCGGCCGAACGTCTTCGCGATCAGGTCCGCGTAGCGGCGCATCGCGTCGAGGAAGAAGCGCTCGCCCGTCGCCTCGAAGTGCGCGACGGCGGCCTCGATGAGGTGGCCCGCGCAGTAGAGCTCGTGCCAGTCGTGGAGGTTCGTCCAGCGCTTCTCCGGCTCGACGAGCGTGAAGTGCGTGTTGAGGTAGCCGTCGGGCTGCTGCGCGGAGACGATGAGGCGCGCGAGCCGGTCGAGTTGCTTCGCGAGCGCGGGGTCGGGCTTGCGCGCGAGCTCGCGCGCCATGCCCTCGGCGACCTTGGCGACGTCGCTGTCCCAGAAGATGTGGGGAAACCACTTGTCGCCCTTCCTCCACTTGAGCTTCAGGGCGTCGATGCAGTGCTCCTTCTCGAAGTGCTTCAGGCAGGCGGGGATCGTGGCGGCGCGGTTCGCCTCGACGCGGGGCGCGAGGACGGAGTCGGCGAGCGAGACGGCGGAGGCCGGCGCGACGGAAAACCGGAACGGGGCGAGGGGCGTTCGTTTCATGGCGGTCGGGAACGGAGGTTGCCGATAAGTCTACCAAAGCGCCCCGATTTCCCGCAAGACTGCGTTTTACGGAAAAACGGTCTTTCCATTTTGCCGGGTCTCCGCTATAATCACTGTCGTTATCTGCACTCTCTCCCATGCCTTCAGCCCGGCGCAGGTCGCGAGCGGCCGCGCGGGCGGGGTGTTCCTTTCAAGCTTTCAAGCGCTTCCACCGGAAACAGACGCCATGAAACGAATCCTCCCGACACTCCTCCTCGCCCTCGCGCTGCCCGCGGCGGCGAACGTCGTGCACTTCCCCGGACTGTGGCAGTCGCAGTTCAAGGCGCCGTCCGCCTACGGCTTCGCCGTCGCCGGGGAAGCCTCGAACAACACCGCGCCCGTCCTGGCGTCGAACCTCGTCGCCGTCGCGGACGCCGAGCATCTCGACCGCACGCCCGGCGTCTTCATGGACACCAGCGCCGGCGAGGGCCCCTCGCCCAAGCAGAACCCGATCAGCGGCCGGACGTGGGGCTGGTACAACTACGATGTCTACGCCTACGAGGGCGAGATGTTCGTCGAGGCGGGGAAGACCTACCAGTTCTGGGGCCGGTTCGACGACGGCGAGGCGATCGTGATCGACGGCAAGCTCGTCGTCCACCAGGGGAACGCCTCCGGCTACAACGCCAACCCCGTCGTCGCCACGAGCTACACCGCGACGAAGACCGGCTGGGTGCCGTTCAACGCCTGGATCTGGGACTGGACCGGCGGCAAGAACGTCATGAACTGCCGCTTCGCGCTCCAGTACAATCCGACCGGCACGGCGAGCACGAGCTACGGCGACGCCAACGTCTGGCAGGAAATCGTCGACCCGGGCGACATGTCGCTCCTCCGCGTGGCGGGCACGAACGCCTTCACGACGATCACGGCGGTGACGGCGGCGGAGAACGGGACGGACCTCGAGGCGGCGGTCTCGTTCGCGGACCTGCCGTCCGCCGCGACGGTCTACGCCTGCTACGGCGCGCTCGACGGCGGAGCCGCCGCCACGTCCGCCTGGGACCATGTCGCCGCGGTCGGAACGGTCGCGGCCGGGACGTCGGCGCAGACCTTCACGCTCCCAGGCGCGGCCGGCAACAAGGCGCTGCGGCTCTACCTCGAGGGCGCGGCCGGCGTCGCGACGTTCTTCACGGAGTGGACCGAGGTGACGCCGCTCACGGTCGATCCGCTCGTCTCCCTCGCCTCCCTCGCCCCCGGTTCGGCGGGCGTGACCGCCACGGCCGACCTGCGCGCGCTCGGCGTTGGCGCCTCCGAAGCGCACCTCGCGCTCGAGGTGGCGACGACGGCCGACGGCTTCGACGCCCCCGCCTTCACGTTCGCCTACGCGGACAACCCCGCCACGGCGATCGGCACCGTCGCCCTCGTCGCGACGGGCCTCTCCACGAACACGCCCTACTGGTTCCGCGCCACGGCGACGAACGCGCTCGGCGGCACGGCCGTCTCGGACGTCCTGTCCCTGACGCTCTCGCCCACCGCGCCCGCCGGCACCTACTCGTTCGTCGGCGCCGGCGGCTCGAAGATCTCCGGCCGGGGGACCGTCTCCTCGTTCGGCGACAGCTCCGCCTGGGCCAAGGTCCGGCTCGAGGCGGCGAAGGACGCCTCGTTCACGACGATCGCCGGCGCCTCGCCGGAGGCGACGCCCGCCCTTGGCGCCGCCGCCACGCTCGAAATCCCGGGGCTCGACTACGAGACGGCCTACTTCGTCCGTCTCCGCATCGTGAACGACTGGGGGCTCGTGACCTACGTCGTCGACCCCGAGCTGCGGACCACGGCCGAGGCGCCCTTCTCGCCGCGCAAGGTCTACGCGCCCGGACTGATCCAGGCGCGCCTCGGCGCCGCCTACGACAAGACGACGACGAAGGACGCCGCCCTCGCGAACGGCACGGCCGTCAACGTGCCCGGAGCGATCATGGCCTCGACGAGCGGCTCCGCCACGAACCCCTACGACGGAAAGAACTACTCCTGGGGCGGCGACACGACCTTCGCCTACTTCGGGCAGATGTATCTGGAGGCCGGCACGACCTACTGGTTCGGCAAGTACATCGACGACTCCGGCTATGTCCTGGTCGACGGCACGACAGTCCTGGACAACAACAACTACCAGAACCTTGTCACCGGATCCTTCACGCCGGATGCGACCGGCTGGCACGACGTCGACTTCCGCTTCGGCAACGGCGGCGGCGGCGCGGGATGCGTGAGTTCCACGATCGGCTTCGGCTACAACACGGACGGCATCTCGTCCTTCACGGCCGACACGTTCAAGGACGGAGGCCCGTGGTCCAAGGCCGTCGACCCGGGCGACGCGTCGCTGCTACGCGTCGTCTACTCCGAGACGTCCTTCTTCGAGATCCAGAACGTGGCCGCAGCGGGGAACGATCTTGTCGTCACGGCGGCGTTCGCCGGCATTCCCGACGGCGCCGCGGCGCTCACGGCCTTCTACGGCGCGGGCAACGGCGGATACGATCCGTCCGTCTGGACGGCGTCCGCGGTCGTGACGAACCCGCCCGCGGGCGACACCGCCTCCGTGCAATGCACGGTGCCGGGCGCCGGAAACGCGGCGTTCGTCGCGTTCCGGCTCTCCGGCACGGCCGGCACGAACGGCGTCGCCATTCCGTACGTCCAGTGGGGGGAGATCTACAACCTCGCGCAGGAAAGCCCGACCTTCGGACTCTCGGCGGCGGACGTCGCCTACACCAACGCGACGTTCGTCGCGACCTGCAACGGGCTGGGCGCCGGCGCGGACTCCGTCACGGCCGAGCTGCAGTTCTCGGCGACGCGCGACTTCGCGACGATTCTCCGGACGGAGACCCTTTCGACTCTCGCCGGCATCGGCTCGCAGACGCTGGACGTGAACGGCTTCACGACCAACACGACCTACTACGCCCGCGTCGTCGGCGAGAACAGCGCGCACGAGACGGGGGCCTCGTCCGTCGTCGAGTTCCGGACGCTCGAACCGCTGCCGCCCGCGGGGCGCGCATCGTTCGATTCGCGCGGTTTCTCGTCGCTGTCCTTCGTCGGCGTCGTCTCGGACTGGGGCGCCGGTTCGTCCTCCGCCCTCCTGACGCTCGACGTTTCGACCGATCCCGCGTTCCCCGCGGAGACGACGCTGTCGTTCCCGGGCGCGGAGGCCCTTGCCGGGGCGGTCCCCGCCAGCCAGACGCTGACCGCGACCGGACTCGCCGGCGCCACGGCCTACTGGGCGCGCGTCCGCATCCGGAACGAGTGGGGCTTCGAGACAGCGGTTCCCCTTGCGGTTTCCTACGACACGCTCTCCACTCCCTTCGAGATGTCCTCCCCGGGCGCCACGCCCGGCGGCGAGGGCGTCCAGACGCTCTCCATCTCCTGCCTTTCGGTCGAGGAGGGAACGACCTACGGCGTCACGCTTTCGGTCGACGGAAAGCCCGTCAAGACGTGGAGCGGCCTCTCGGAGCCCGGCGACTTCACCGTCGATTGGACCGGCAAGCCCGGCTCGTCGCATTCCGCCGTCTTCGCCGTTTCCTCCTCGACCGCCGGGACGGGCTTTTCGGCGGAATATCCCTTCTCGTTCTCCGTCGGCGGGGCCATCCGCGTCGTGTCGTCGCTTGACGAGCTCGCGA
>OCTW011256208.1_pt1 | contig 14244 bp, 12 predicted proteins | sample 1539671 | NCBI WGS metagenome assembly OCTW01 (sample SAMN02144230, study PRJEB22623) | gut metagenome | biome: sheep rumen | host: Ovis aries | place: New Zealand
CTTTTTCTGGAGCTACTTTATCTTTTGGAATAGCAATAGGTTTTATGTTAAATCGTCTACCATTTACTTTTGCAACCTTGTTAATCAGACCAACAAAAGCATTTATAACGTATGGGTCTACGCCGATATTTATTTCATCATTTAATGTGTTTTTTTCAAAGTTTTCTGCGACTTCTTTAAAAGTTTTTTTGAAGCCGTCAAAAGATTTTTTTAAGGAATCATGCTTTAAGAAAGCATTTACTTGATACTTGGAACCCTCATGGTTCAATAACAAAAGGTGATTAGCAGACCTAAGAAACTTGGTCTGTCCGATAGTATCTTTCAAATAAAGTTGTGATAGCTTACCACCGTCGAATAAAGATAAAGGTGGTTCTACATTAGCTTGAGTAAATAGGTCTTGTATATTATAACCATAAAACTGTAATACCCTGTTAGCATAGATATATTCGAAATCTTTATTATCGTGTACGAACTGTTCACAAGTTTGTTTGTAAAGATTATCAAGGGCAGTAGGTTTATCTGCTTCTTCTGCTTCTGTCAATGTTGCAAGGGCTTCTGAATTAACTGCTTCTAGTTTTGGGTTATACAAATCCTGGATTTTTACTTTATAAGCAATCTTGATTAATCCATAAATAAAGAAAGCGGCTTGGTACTGTTCGTCGGTGAGAGCTGCGTCGAGAGCTTTATTTGCATTTTCCTTTTTAACGATTTTAGTCATTTTACCTTTTGAAGGTAAAGGTTCTGCTTTATGAATGTCGTCTAAGATGTCTTTTGATGTATATCCCATATTCTATTTAGTGAACAACTTTAAGGTCTTTGTTTCTGAATACGGTTAGTCTTTTCGGGTCTGCTTCCAACTGCAGTAAAACATTTGCACTACCTAATAATTCTGCAACAACCATTCTGGTAGTAGACTTGATACTGCAAGGACATAATAAGAAAGGGTATCTTTTGGACATTTGCTTCCAAAAAACTAATGAGTCTACTGAACTATTTTCTACTAGGCATACGTCGCCTATTTTTAATTTATTTGCCATATAAAAATTAGGGGGCTATCAAAGCCCCCATATTTATTAGAACTTCAATACAAGTCCTTCATAGTCAAGTGCACGGTTCAAGCGATAGCCTTTCTCGATTGCATACTTGGCAAGTTCGATGTCGCCTTTGTGGTCAACAACATAAACCATGTTATCGCCTACTGTAACGGCATTAATCTTCTGATATCTGTTCTCAATAATGTCTTTCTCTTTTGCAAAGTCGTCAACATCGAATACAACAGAAGCAAAGTTATGGTTTCCGATTTCTACACAAACCATTGGATTAATCTTGGCATCTTCATTCAATGGATACTTACAAAGGATTGTACGGAATCTCTGATAGAAGTCTTCCTTTCCGGTGAAGTAAGTTGGTTCACATACCAAAGCAGTAAGTGGTGAAGAAACGTGCTTCATGTATTCTGCCTTGAGCTTTTCTTCCTGGTCTGGTGTAACGTCGGCACCTTGAAGAACACGGTCTTTAATTACCTTTGTCTGAACGTCAAGTGCTACCTTATCAATAAGCTCAAAGAAAGGTGCAGAGTATACACGGTGTTCTGGTGCAACTACACAAGTACCAATAATGTAAACCCAGTTCTTTGCCAAAAGAACTTCCGACCAACGGTTTTCAAGGTTCTTCTTTTTAAGAATGTCAATCAAGTCCATCATAAGACCGTGAGCTACAATCTCTTCCTTTACGAAAGTCTTACCTTCAACCTTTGGTGCTTCGTAATCATAGTCGCCATCTGCTTCATCAAAATAGATAGCAAGTGATGATGTACCGTTACCATAGCCATAAGGTACTTTACCGAATTCTACATCTTTAATTACAAGTTTCTTTGACATAGTATTTATTTAATCCTCCAATTAATCCTTTAATTCGTTAAGCTTTACATCTATTTCATCGCATACACGCTTCAATAGACCTTTTATATTTTCCCTAGTTACATCTTTTTCATTTGGTAACGTAAGGTTTATAATCTTTTCGTATTTACCGGTTTCGTCGTTTACACTTACAACCCAAAGACCATCTGGTTCATTTGCCAAAGTACAATTTCTGTTCTTACTTGCACAGTGGTCAAGGATATCGTTGATAAATCCTTCGATAATAACTTGCTGTTCTGTAAGTGATTCCTCTGGTGGTGCACCATAAACGGCACCAGGGGCTTCACCATGTGGTCCATTAGGAAGTCTGTGGGGCTTGTCTACTATTGCAGATGATACAACGTAGCCCACCGCAGATACGCCAAAAGCAATCAATAAAACCAGTTTAAATGTATTGATTTCTGTTAATGAAAAAACGCCATAAACGGCTATGTAAGCCATAATAGCTTTAAGGGAGTTTTTAATCACCTTAAATAACATAATACCTCCAATTGATATTTATTTAGTACTACTGCTTTAATCCCATTTTTCTTTACCAGTTGCATTAAAAATCATACGCCACATACGTTGGTCAACAATGTTCTTATTAAGCAATGATTCCAGAACCAGACCTTTCTGTTTCAGGTTTTGCAACTGCAAATTATCAATAGAATTATTAAAACACATCATGTATGTACGGCAAACTTCTGTCTGCCCTGGTCGGAAGATACGGCCACGTGACTGTGAATAAATCGTATAATTAAATGTTCGTTCTACATACAAGTTCCACTTACATTGCGTCAAAGTTACAGAAGTATTCATAATGTTAATAGAAGCAATAATAATTTTATGTTTATCATTGTTCTTAAACTCATTAATAGTTTCCGTCATCTTTTCCGGACCCATACCCGCTTCAATTACAACTGGATTATATTTCTTCAAAAGCTTTACCAGATTGTCTTTTGTTTTAGGGTGATAATACCAGACGATACCCCTTTGCTTTTCTTCATCTACACGTTCTTCCAGAACTGCTTCTATAACTGGAACCTTGGCGTTGTCCTTGAACCAGTCATACTTCATGATATCATCTTGTAAATCTTTTGGGAACTTTTCAAACGACGGCGTATCACGAATACATTCAACGTTTTCACAAGCAAGCTGGAAGATACCGAACATATTCATAATAGAATCTTTTACAGTAGCTTCGCCGGCAAGTTTACGTTGTTGTGCAAGTGCAAGTTCCTGTTTAACAAAGTCTTCATAAATCTTTCGATGAAGTGGACTCATGTTAATGTTGATTTCTGGAACGTCGTAGTCCAAAGGAAGGTCAAGACATTCAACCATCTTTCGCTTTGCTGCATAATCTTTCAACAAGCGATAGTTAAGCTCACCAATCTTTTCAATGTTCCAGCCTTCTGGATTAACTGCATAGCTACTGAACTTGTTACCGATGTCATTGTATTCTTTAAGCCAGTCATAATAGCTTTTCCCACGGACAAGGGCGCGGTCCAGTATCTTTAACTGCTCATAAAGCTTTTCATACTTATCGGCTAATGTTCCAGTGAACTCGTAGCGATACTTGAAGTACATCAAGTTCATGTCCATTATCTCGGACCGGCGTGATTTTGGATTAGCCAAGCTATGGCTTTCATCCATAAACAAAGCACCGTGGAATCCTTCTAGCCATTCCTTAATTGGAACATAAGACTTTTTATAATCTGTATTTTGTGATGGGTGAGGCTTAGATTTTGTTCCCTTAGCTGCATCATAATAATAATTGTTGACACCTTTGAATGTATCATAAGTCATTATTAAAATTGTGTAAGGGTACTTTTCTGGATTAAACAAATCACGGTCTTTTAAGTCTGTAATAGAGTTGATTACGAAAATGTCTTCCGGCTTGATGTTCTTTCCGAACTTACAAAGCTCGTCTTTCAGGTTGAATACACCAACGCCAGTCGAGAAAATAATACATTTGTTTATGAGCTTATAGTATCTTAGGTTTTCAATCAAAGCTGCAAGAGCATAAGATTTACCTAATCCCATTTCCCAGTTAAAAAGAAATCTGTTTCTGGTTAGAGCTCTACCAAGGTCTTCACTTTGATAATTTTCAAAAGGTGGCTTACCTTTAAGTGGTGGGAAATGTAACAAGTCTAATTTTAAGATACGGCGTTCTTTACATATTTCAAGTTCCTTTAAGCCGTCTATATAATCCTGGACATCTTTCTTTGTCAAGGCTGATACTTCAACTACTTCACCCTCATAATTAAGCTCTGTAATAATGTCATCAAAGTTAACGATGTTTGTAGTCCAGAACTTTGTAGATGGATTCCATTTAACGCCGTTTAATTTCAACGTTTCGATGGTGTCCTGAAAGTTATCACCTGAAACCCGTAGGTTTAAGATACCGAGAGATTTATCTGCTGTAATTACTACCATTGTTTATACCGAGTAAGACTACTCGAAATCTTTATAAGAGCCTTTTAAGCCATTATAAAAATCCTTATAACCTCCACCTTTGTAAAAATAAAGTTTCCAGTTCTTGTGAGCGAATCCAGTAGAATCACCCTTTACACGAACTAGTACGTTCGGACAATCTGAATGTGTATCATACTGCAAGCCATTTCTTACTGCCCAGTTGATAGCAGTATCAACAACCTTAATGTTTGTTTCTGGTTTAGCCTTAATCTTATCACATTCCAAATCAATCTTTGCGTCAATAAGCCATTTATAAATTGCTTTCTTGAATGTTGTTACTTCGCCGTCAATCATAAATGATACATTAGAGAAGTAATCAAAATCAAAGTCCAGATAATTGTAGATTTCCTGCAACATCTGTATACGCAATTTCTTCAAGCTTTTATATAGTGCAGTATGTGAATAAGCATCTTTTCCGACCTCATTCCATACCATTCTTTCTGCTTCTTTGATGTTAAACTTTCCGGAACCTTCGAAAGTAAGTTGCCAGATAATTCTCATTTCCAGGTTTTCCAGTGCATTCTTACAACCCTTTAACAAGACAGTTTTCTTGAACTTTAACAACTGTTGCTGACGATAAAGCTCAGATTCCCAATAAGGCTTATCTTCATAATACAAACCACTTTCGTATGTTTCATCATCTGTTAACCAGTTCAATGATTTACCATACATAAAATCCTGACCCTTATCGGTATTAAGGAAGCGAATGTATTCCAAATAAATCATGTGAAGCATGTTCAAATTGTTTTTGAGCGTTTTTGTTTTATTACGCCAGGAAGCAATAAGGTATACCAGAATGTTATCCAGATTAGATAAATCACCATAGTAATCTTCCGCCCAAGTTTTATTTCTGTGAATATGTCCTATAAGCTTTGTATCAAAATAGGACAAGCTTTCGTTTTCCGGCGAATAAAAAGTAAACCACTGCAGAAACTTGTCAGAGTTTTTGAAAAATAGAGGTGAGCATCCGGGAACGGAATTTTTTATGGAATTAAAGATTTCCATAGCTACGTATTCTTCGTGCATAGATAACTGGTAGAACATTGTGTATTCTTGCTGATTGAAACCAGTTAAGATTTTTAGATAGTCATATTTCTTCATTGTTACGCTCTTAAAATTCTATACTATATTAAACTGTTTTTGATTTTTATACGTAGCGTTTGTATAGTGGTTTTTAAGACGGGATTAATATCAGTAAAATGGCCATGAATTTGATTTTTTATACTACTAATTTATAAAGCTTTTTTAGCAGATTCCACGCAATCATTTTAAAAAAGCGAAACCATAAGGCGTTGACGCACCTTACGGCTTCTAAACATCACCAAAGAAGGATTTTGATAATGTCTAATAAATTAGTAAGCACTACTAGTAATAATAAAAAAACGCAGAAAAAAGAGAAAAATTACGTGCGTGACCCATTTTTTGTACCATTGCATTATGCGAACTCAATGGATATAGCAATAGATAAAGGAAGTTGTAAAAGGTTCCAGACATTTAGAGCTACAGGTGAAAAATACTCTTTTTATTCTACTCACCAAAAATACAAACGAAATTACAAATCTCATAAAAAAGGCGACCCAAAATTAATAACTCGTGAACGACAGGAGCTATTATATCCTACTTTGGCAGACGCCTGGAAAGCTATTTCAGATAATCCAGAATACTCATTATACATTCAGGCTTCTACTGGTCTAAGTCATAAACGCCGTGATGTAATTGTATTAGACTTTGATGCCAACAAGTATTTCGAACCATTATCAAATGGCGAAATCTTTGGTTACAGGTCTTTTGCAGAAGCAGAAAAGGATGTATTAGATTTTGTAAAAGCAACTGGGCTTCCTAAACAAAGCTACATTTACTATAACAAGAAAAGTGGAAACATTCAGGTTGGCTGGTTCTTTGACCCATACGATTATATCATTTATGATAATCTGTATCACCAGACAGACTGCCGTCGATACATTAACATGGGAATTGGTATCAACAAGCTATGGGCTTCCTTCAAAGGTATGCCGGCTGATGCACACTTTACTGGTTGGCAATGTAAGAATCCTTACAACAAGAACTACGACCTTCGTGAAGTAAAATTTTATTTCAATGATACAACAGAGTTTACAAATAATTATTCTCAGATTTTAAAAGTTACGGAACCTTTTTTTCCAGTTGCTAACGAAATTAAATTCGTTGAGGAAACATTGGCTAAGCAGAAGTTGGATTGTTCTATTGAAACATTAATGGAAAAAGATTTTGATACATACGAATCTAAATTTTCCGAAAATAAAATCAATGCAGATTCCAGAAACTATTATGAAGTAAAGCTGCTTCGTGAATGGGTATGGCAATACGCTAGGGAACATGAAAACAAAATGCCAAAGCTTTCTGAAGCAAAGCAAGCAATGTTATTGATAGAAAAGAAAGCTAATAAGGAAATCAAAGGAAAGGCTTCTAAACCAGAACGTGAATTAAATGCTATCTGTAAAAGTGTATTAAACTGGTCCATTAAAAAGTATAATAAACCAGGACACGCTTATTTCACAGATGACCAAAGGTATAGAGCAAAACTGTATAATTATGCAAAAGTAAAAGTCAACCTTCTAAAACTGGCAAATTTAGATTCAAAGCTCTCTTGCCGTAAAGCTGGCAAAAAACTGGGTTTATCTAAATCTACCATTAACAGATACAGAAACCTCACAGAAGCACAATTGGCAAAAATCCAAATTCTTGCTACCCAGTTTGAAATTGATAATGCAGAAAACATGAATCAATTAAATCATGGTAATAAGAATTATGATAATAAATATACTAGAAAAGTATTAGAATTAAAATCATTTAATAATAAAAACAAACTAACGAGTCAAAACTTAACAAAGAGAAATTATTATAAAAGAGATGGGACACTTGATGAAAAAACTTTCGATTTTTTCGAAGGCAGATGCAGAATTTGGACTGAAAAGATACAAGTTTAGGCAGATTTAAGTGTTGTCATTCGAAAAAATCGAATAGGGTAAATCAAAAAAAAGGTTATAATATCTCTTCATTTTATTTGCAATATTAGAGGTCTCTCTTAATTAATACTATACAAAATTAAACATAAAGGATTAATATAACATTTATGAGTAAAACATCAGAAGAAAAAAAACTAGACAAAAAACTAAAAAGTATTCGTTGCGTCGGGGAATGCAAGTGTGGAGGTAAGTTAATTATTTCTGTACTAGCACCGAAGTCTGAACGATTTACTATCAGTTGCATGGAATGTGGTTCAGTATCGGACGCACGTTTTCCAAAGAAAGGTGATGCCTATACCTTGAATGGCATCGACGATAATACAATCAAGCTTATCTGCAGAATCTATGAGCAGGAAAAGATTGTAATTACCGACAAGGACATTGAGGAAACTCCAATCAGTCCTCTTGTAAACAAACTTCACGGTGAGGTGTAAACTATGCCACAGTATAACAGTTCAGTAAGAACTTCTGATAAAACGAACTGGTCTGCAAGCCGTATTTCAACTTACCGTCAGTGTCCGTTAAAGTACTATTACACATACGTACAGAAATGGCGTTGTTCAAAAGCACCAGACACAACAGAAGCAGATAAAGGTACTTGTTTTCATGAAACAGTTGAACATTTCAAGACTGGCATGGAACACGAGAAGCTTTATGAAATTCTGGAAGGAAAAATCAAGGAATACAATGTAGATACTACAAAGTATGATGAACGTGCAGCCCTTGAAAGGTTCTTCTTGTTCTGGAATGAGTTTGTTGCTAAGGCAGAACTGACTGGCTTCAAGACTTACCAGGAAGGTTGGGCTTCCGGTGATTTAGGTGGCGAACACTTTATTGGTGCCCTTGACCTTTGTCTTGACCGTGGTGACCGTATCAAGATTTTTGATTACAAATCTGGTAAGACACCATCTATTTCAAAGTATAAAGAGCAGTTGCTTTTGTACGCATACCTTAAAGGTCAGGAACGTGGTTGGAACTTTGAACAGATTGCAGAGAACGTAAGACTTTATTTATTCTTCCCATTGTCTGAACAGAAGACTGCAGTTACAGACGAAGACAAAATGCTTGCTTCTGTAAAAGAAGTAAAGTTTGATGCCGGCGTTTTGCAGTCATGTATCAATGACTACCTGAAAACAATCCAGGAAATCCAAGCACACGATTGGGAGAATGAAGATTTGGATTCATTAGGTTGTCCTGCATTCCCTTGTAAATGGTGTGAACACCAAGGAGGTAATCCAAACGCCGAAGGATATAAGGGTTGTAAAGCTTCCAGAGATTTAGGAAATGTTCAGGAAAGATTTGTAACTTATCACTTGAAGGAATCTAAATAGATTTAGTTTAGGATACAGTCATTCTTCCAGTTAGGATAACGTTGACTGAGTTCTTTCAAAATAGGTTGCATTTCGACTTTTGTAACAAAGGTAACTTGTCCACCGGTCGCTTGCATTTTTGCCATGTCCGTTGGACGCATAATACCTTTAACTTCATATGGCATGCCGTCTACTACAAAGTCGTAGTAGAACTTACGGTTCTTGCCGTTTTCATCTATGTATGGTATGTATTCTGTTTCATTACGTGTAATAACACTGCCTTTGATTTCTTTGTGGTATCGGTAAAAAGCGTATTCCCACATAGAGTCAAACTGACAGCCGTCGTAGGTACAACGCTTACCTTGTGGTCCGCTTAATCCACTGGCATTAGGTAAAGGTTTATCATAATCCGGAATGTAATCCAAGCTTCGTTCAAATGCAGCAAAGTCTTGTTTAGATACAGAGAATGTATCAGTAGCCCTGAGCTTAAATGGTCTACCACCTAGCTCACGCATTTCCTGGAGAAAATCTTCATCATCATCTGTGATGTGAACGCCGTGATGTGCTTTGAATAAGCATTCTTTAACAGTCATATAAATTTAGTTCAGAGTTAATATACTATACAAAAGAATTACGTGAAAGGTGATTTTCAATGGTTGATAATATTTTTAAGGAAGATGAAGACACAAAAAAGATGATACTTGAGATTTCATCTTTATTTGGTGTAAAAGCCGATATTGTAAGACAGGTCTGGCAGTATACAGTATTCAGTATCATGCTTCGTGTCGGAGAAGCAGACGAAACTAAGCTCACAAGAATAAAGATTCCTTACATCGGAAACATGGGAATTAAGAATCTTGGTATGATTACTACACCTAAGGGAGTAGAACCAGATTTAGACGTATTTGTTTCTCTTTCCGATACATTCAAGAACCTTTTCCTCAAAACCCAGGGTGGTGATTACAGTGAACTTTCTAACTATGTTCAGAAAAAGTTCATTGAGCCAGTAATGGAAAACATTAATAGTTAAAAATTGACAACTAAATAAATAGAACTCTATATAAGGAGATACTATTTATTTATGATGAAATCACCAACTAGACCTTGGAAACATTCATTAACAACAACTCCTGTAGATACAGAAAATTCACTTGTAAGTCTGTACGACTTGTTTTATGATAAAAACGGTAACTTGTGGATTCAATCTTCTGATTCACAAGCAGGAGCTGCCCTGGAACACGACATTATTTGTTTGAATTCCAGTATGCTAAAATCAGATAGCAGTATTGATACTTCTCAGACGGCAACTATGGAAACATCTACATGGTGGACATACGGTATTGATGTGTCTTTGCCAGTATTTGATGCTCGTGCTAAACGAAAAGAAGTAGCTTGTGCCGCAAAGATTAAACCAGAACCAGGACTTAAAATTTTTGACCACGATAGATTTGTAATTTATGATAAAGACTCCGCATTGGAGCCTAGTGATACAACTATCTTTACTGCACGTGGTGTAATGTCTAACGTTTCAAGTAATCTTATTTCTTGGGAAAATTACTTGCCACCATCTATCGCAGAATTCATACCAGGTGGAGATAATACTTCCGACATTCTTTTGTCTGCACCAGATAAAGCTTTCAAAAGTACATTGGTAACACGTGACGGTTTTAATGCTTATAACCGTATCATGATTAACCCATACACTTGGTTCGCAGTATGTCTTGTAATTAAGGCAACTGGTATGAGCCCAGAAAACCTTTTAAGTTCGGCAGATTACTTTACACCATCTACAACTATCCAGAACACATTCGGTGACTACAAGAACTTCTGGTCTGAATTAGACCAGCCTGGTACATACGTAGCTACTGCAGTAAACCTTGGTGCAAATGCTTCTGATGTTCTTTCTTTCGGTGGAAGCACTTATGATGGTACACGTTGGAAGACACTCTTAAAGAATACTTACGTTTGGGTTCGCGCACCATTCTTCGCAGACTATGTAAAGCCAGATGATTTCGAACAGTCATTAACACCAGAATCAAAAGTAGTTCACAATGAACTTATGCTTTCTGGAGCCGGCGACTTCAAGAAGTATGATATGTTTAATACTTCTTCTGCATTTACTATTAACAAAGATAGCATTCAGGGTGCACCTTCACTTCCTGGTATTGGTGCAAGCGTAGATTCTACAAACAGTAAAGACGTTGAATTACTTGGAATGTCAGAGCTTAGTATGCCATACGTTCCAAAGACTTCACCAACAGTAGATATCTATACATCAAAGCTTCTTGATAATGACCAGTATTTAAGTGGTCTTAAATTAAAAGACCGTGATGATACAAACTATTCTTCTAGGATTTATGTTCCTGGTGGACAGACCAAGATTGAAGACTTCTTGGAGAATGAAGTATCTGGAAATGACATGATTGTACGGGGCTTACCGATTGCTGCAATTAACCGAACTAATGCCCGAACTGAATCTACACCAATGGAAAGCTTGATTCCACCAAACTGGTTCGACCCAGAAAACAGACTTTCTGACGATTACTATAAGGACATGACCAAGTTCCCAACAGTAGTTCCAAAAGATGGTAACTTGTATGTAGATGGTCGTATCATTGGTCCAACAATCGACGAAATCTGGATTATGCTTAAAAAGCTCACTGGTGGTCGTTTAAGTGACGTTAATTCTAACGGACGTGCAGTTACACTTGATATGGGTATTCCAGTTGGTACCGGCGTACACTTGAATAACACAGATACAACAATGACTGAGGTACCAGATTCTGAATTCAACTTCACACTTAAAACAACAGACGGTGAAGAAGTATCAAAGTATGGTGACCCAATCGACTTCCAGTATACACCAGAAGGTGGTTCTACAAACCCAAATCTGTTTGACCAGAAACTTAACATTACAAAGTTTGTTAACCAGAATGATAAGATTACTTATCCGGTTTATAATTCTTTGAAACTTTTGTCTGATGACATTGTAGCTCATACAGAAAACGGAGCTCATACAATCGAAGGTGTAGACAGTAACATTACTACAAACCGTAAGATTACAAACTTCACTGCTTGGAAAGACATTAGACTTGATACAGAGCTTGACAGCGACGGTAATGATAACATTGTTGCCGAAAATGCTTCCGTTGAGTCTGGTTTCTGGGGTCCACGTAGTGCACCTTATTCTTTGCGTGAGCTTGAAGCTATGATAATGGGTAACAAGTACAACATGATTACACAAGCCCGCTTCGTAAAAGAAAACTTTGCAGTAACTGGTGGATTAGGAAAAATAAACGGATTGGATGCAGAAAACATGTCAAACTTTACTTCTGGTTCTTTGTATCAGATGCACAAGAACTACAATTTTGACGTAGCTAATCCAAATACATTCTATAATAATGGTGGTACTGATACTGGATTTACAGACGGCAATGCAATCGTTGGTGCCAAAGCAGTTATCGACGATGTAGATTGGCGTAATGCAACACAGAAGTCAGAAGGACACATACGCTATGTAGAAAACTATGGAACTTCTAATTCGTTAAGTGCAGACCCAGAACAGTATTCATCTTCTGATGTTTATCTTTCTGCATACGGTGACTGGCGTTATGTTTCAGACCACAATCGTATTCCTATCCTAAGGGGTGAATGGATTTAATAATTACAGGCTACCAGAAATGGTAGCCTTTTTCATTTCAGGGTAAACATATAAAAAGGTTATAATATACTAATTATCCATGAACAACATGGAATCATTCTTTTTAGAAGTATATAACGAGGCTTATCACCATAGTCACCATCATTCACATAGTGGTGGCGTTAAAATGCCTGGTCCACAATTCGATAGACGTGGAGATTGGTACCACGATGGTATTTTAACACACTGGGATGGTGAAAAGTTTGAAGATTTATATTTAAGACCAAACGGAAGAAAACTTTCTTGTGGTTTCTTGGTTCAAGATGAAAATACCGGAAAGTATCTTGGTTGTCATCCAACTGGTCAACCTAATGGTGTTTATGACATTCCGAAAGGTTGCAAGAATGTAGGTGCAGATGACCTTGAATCTGCTATTCGTGAATTAAAAGAAGAAACCGGTCTGGAGATATCTGAAAGCGATGCACAGATAGAAGACTTAGGTATTCACAACCAGAAAAAAGACAAAGATATTCATTTATTCAAAGTAAAAATCCCAGTTAATATTGAAGAACTTCATTGCGATTCTATGTTTCTTGATTTCCGAGATGGCTCTAAAAAGCCAGAAATGGACGGCTTTGAACTGCTAGAAGATGCATCCAAGTTCCTGTTCAGTATCCAACCAATCGTAAAATTAGGTATGTAATATTGTAAGCCACTATGTTTGTATAGTGGCTTTTTAATTAATATTACTATACATATGTTAAAGCTAAATAAACTTATTCTCAATAATTTCATGTGTGTTGAACACGCAGAATTAGATTTTAATGACGGCGTAAATCTTATCGTAGGTAATAATGGTCAGGGAAAATCCACTGTATTACAAGCCGTAGCATTATGTCTATTGGAAGACAAGCGTTCAGATAGATACCAGGAATTCATTATGCTTGGTAAAGAGACCTGTCAGGTTGAACTGTCCGCAGAAGTAAAAGGAAACCCAATAGAAATAAAGATTTCTCTTAACAAAAAAGTAACAACTCTTTCTCGTATAGCAACATATAATAACAGAGTCTATACAAACTCTGAGGTAACGGATTTGCTTGATTCATTTGACCTTGGTTACTATGCGGATATTATTATGTCTATGCAGAATGAAGGCGACATTACCAAGCTTAAACCAACAGAACGTGAAGCATATCTGCAGAAGTTGTTCCAGTTTGATTTCACAGAAAAAGTAGATAAGCTCAAAGAAGACCTTAACAACATTAAGGAAAGTATTGATTACCAAAATGCCCAGATAGAATTTAATACCAAGTCTATTGAAGAGCGTAAGACAGAAATCAAAGAGCTTAATCCGTTGTCTTTTCAGGAAGGTGACATTCAAGACTTAAACAAGACTGTAAAGGAATTGAATGATGAGCTTGCTAAGACGGCAGACCTTCTAAAAAAGAAAGATGAAATCCTGGCAAAGAAGTCGGAAACACAGACCAACATTTATGTTGCTAAGCAAAAGATTACTGGTTACGAACACGACATTGAATTGATTGAATCAAACAAAGGCGTAATTGATACCCTTAATCAGAAGCTTCAAGACTATGATACACAGAACGTCGGTCTGGAAGAAGAAAAAGCCGGCTATCAAAAAGACATAGACGATTTGAAATTGAAGCTTGAACTTCAGAATGTAGAAAAGCAAGACATCGATAATAGTATTACAGAACAACACGACCTTTTCCTCCGAAAAACCACAGAGCTTAATGAAATTAACATTCAGTTGGCAAATAAAGTGGCAGAGCTTAATCATGCACAGAAGCACATTGACATGATTAAACTTGGTACTTGTCCAGAATGTGGACATGCTTTTGACAGAACAGACCACACAAAATACAACGAAGCATTAAGTGCTGCTACAAATG
>OCTW011531120.1_pt1 | contig 14243 bp, 12 predicted proteins | sample 1539671 | NCBI WGS metagenome assembly OCTW01 (sample SAMN02144230, study PRJEB22623) | gut metagenome | biome: sheep rumen | host: Ovis aries | place: New Zealand
CGCACTTCGAGGCCTCTCGATTACGATGAAAAATCAAATTGATTTTGGAGCAAAAGTAACTTGATTTTGAGTAATAATCAACTTGTTTTTTGATGAAAACCAATAAGGAAAATATCCTCATCCCTTCTTAACCCCCTCTCTATATAGTCCCCATCCTCTCTCTATAGAGAGATGGGGCTATAGTAAGAGGGGTGTAAGGGATAGGGATATGCCTTACGAAAGCCCGATTCGGTGCCCCAAAGGTACCCTTTTGAGCGTATACGTCATTTTTACATATTTACATAACGACAGACTTCTGTAATGACAGGAGGCTGTCTCCTGACAATGCGTCGGGAGTACGAGATAATAATACGTAGAAATTAAAAATATAATAAACGAATGTCTGAAAGAAAAACTATTTACCTCTGTTTGGCTCACATGAGCGACGAGGGTTGGGAACAAAAATACGTGAAAGAGGCCTTCGATACGAACTGGGTGGTGCCTATGGGCCCCAACGTGAACGCATTTGAGGAGGAACTTCGCAGGTTTGTAACGAGCCGCTCGGCCGAAGGACGCTTGCTACCGGAGGGACGCAAGAACGCTGAGAGTGCAGTATATGGTGATTCACGTTGGCCAGAGGCAAACCCTGCATCGTGGCATCTGAACGAGGCACTGAAGGACACCAAGGTGGTGTGTCTGAGTGCTGGTACGGCGGCAGTGCACCTGGCTCTGCTGGCCTGTGGTGTAGGCCCGGGCGATGAGGTTTGTGTGCAGTCGTTCACATTCTGTGCATCGAGTCACCCGATTACCTATTGTGGGGCTAAGCCTGTTTTCATCGGTTCAGAGAAGGACACATGGAACATGGATCCAGAACTGCTGGAGGCTGCTATCAAGGACCGTATCGCCAAGACGGGCAAAAAGCCCAAGGCTATCGTGCCAGTGGCGCTCTATGGTATGCCTTATCAGATAGACAAAATCATGGAGATTGCGAACCGCTACGAGATACCTGTGGTAGAGGATGCTGCCGAGGGTATGGGCTCGAGGTTTAATGGTCAGGTGCTGGGTACGTTCGGCAAGTATGGTGTTTTGAGCTTTAACGGTAATAAGATGATTACAACATCTGGCGGTGGCGCGTTGATTTGCCGCAATGCTGAGGAGGCGAACCAGATAATGTGGTTGGCCACACAGGCGCGTGATGCTTATCCATATTATCAGCATACTGCTATTGGCTTCAATTACCGTATGAGTAATGTTTGTGCAGGAATTGGTAGAGGTCAGATGACGGTATTGGATCAGCATATTGCACATCACAAGCACGTACAGAAGCTGTATGAGGAGTTGATGAAGGATATTCCTGGCGTGAAGATTAACAAGCAGCCTGCGGATCCTCGTTACGACTCGAACTACTGGCTTTGCACGATGACCATCGACCCAAGCGTGAAGGTGAAGGGCCAGGAGAATGCCTACAAGGAGGTGATTAAGACCGCCGTGGGTGGTGCCGCAGGTGTGATCCACCAGGTGGACAGCCCTGTGACCGACTGTCAGCCTAATGACAATGTAGAGGCCATGCGTGTGTATATGCTTGGTAAGAAGGTGGAGTGCCGTCCTGTTTGGAAGCCCATGCACAAGCAGCCAGTATATGCTGGTTGTGAGGTGTACACCAATGGCGTTGAAGAGGATATCTTCAAGATAGGCATGTGCCTGCCCGCTGGACCGTATGTGACTGATGAGAATGTTAAATATATAGTGGATAGCATTAAAGAAGCGATTGTATAATGACATGAGGCGTGCTTCAATCACTTGAAGCATGGAACGTGAAACTTAAAACATTTATAACATTATGAATATAGCAGTAGCAGGAACCGGCTATGTCGGTATGAGTATCGCCACCTTGTTGGCGCAGCACAACCACGTGACAGCAGTAGATGTAATACCTGAGAAGGTAGAGAAGATCAATAAGAAGATTTCCCCTATCCAGGATGATTACATTGAAAAGTATTTGGCTGAGAAAGAATTAGATCTTACGGCCACTCTTGATGGCGCAGCAGCTTATAAAGATGCTGACTATGTAGTTATAGCTGCACCAACCAACTATGACCCACAAAAGAATTTCTTCGATACTCATCATATAGAAGATGTCATTGACTTGGTGTTGAGCGTGAACCCTGATGCTGTGATGGTGATTAAGAGCACCATCCCCGTGGGCTACTGTCGTTCACTCTATGTCAGGTACGCCCTGAAGTTCTTGACCGACCCTGCATTGAAGAATAAGAAGTTCAATCTGCTTTTCTCGCCAGAGTTCCTGCGTGAGAGCAAAGCTCTATATGATAACCTCTATCCTTCTCGAATCATTGTTGGCTATCCCAAAGTTCTTCCTGCTGACCGTGACAAGAAATGGGATGAGGAGAATGCAGCCATCACAGCCATTGGCAATCCTGAAGCAGAAGAAAAGGCCAAGACCTTTGCCTCTCTCCTTCTCGAAGGTGCCATCGGCCCCAGCAAGGATTCTCAGAATGCGGAAGCAAACTCTAAACTCTACACTCTAAACTCTACACTCGACAAGGGCATCCCTTGTCTCCTGATGGGCATGACAGAAGCTGAAGCAGTAAAACTATTTGCAAATACCTATTTAGCTCTGCGCGTAAGCTACTTCAACGAACTCGACACCTATGCCGAGGTTAAGGGACTCGACAGTCAGGCTATTATCTCTGGTGTAGGTCTGGATCCACGTATCGGAACCCACTATAACAACCCATCGTTCGGATATGGCGGTTACTGTCTGCCTAAGGACACCAAGCAGTTGCTGGCCAACTATGCCGATGTGCCACAGAATATGATGACAGCCATCGTGGAGAGCAACCGCACACGTAAGGACTTTATCGCTGATGAAGTATTGCGTAAGGCCGGCTATTACGAGGCCAGCAGCCAGTGGGATGCCCATCGTGAGCAGAAATGCGTGATTGGTGTTTATCGCCTGACGATGAAGAGCAACTCTGATAATTTCCGTCAAAGCGCCATTCAAGGTATTATGAAGCGCATCAAGGCCAAGGGTGCCGAGGTGATCATCTATGAACCTACGATACAGGACGGAGAATCCTTCTTCGGTTCGCAGGTCATCAACGACCTTGATAAGTTCAAGGCTCGGAGTAAGGCCATCATTGCTAATCGCTATGATGTATGCTTGGATGATGTAATCGACAAGGTATATACGCGCGATATTTTTAAGCGCGACTGATAAAAAACTATGACACGTACCTGCCCCTTACCATCCCAGGTGGCAGAAATCACCCCAAATGGTGGTTTTCAAGTTCGGCCATCAAAATGGATAGTTTACATTATATTGTGTATATTTTGTATATTAATAAAAATGGCGATAATCGCAGTCAAAATAACGTGTATAATCGACAAAAGAACAAACATTAGAAAATGCCCCGGTGCAATACAGTAATATCAATCGGGTAAAAATATTTGACCCATTCGAACTTCATGGGGTACACTTTAAATACATCTTACAGATATTTTTTATACTGGTTTACTCTCAAAATATAGTCAACAAATTAATAATGATATGAAATACAAAATAGGATATACTCAAGGAACATTTGACATGTTTCATATTGGACATTTAAATCTTCTGCGCCAAGCTAAAGAAATGTGCGATAAGTTAATTGTTGGTATTAATTCGGATGCCTTAGTACAGCAATATAAGAATAAGATCCCTGTTATTAATGAAAATGATAGGATAGAAATTGTCAGTGAACTTCGATGTGTTGATGAAGTTGTTAAATGTGAAACTTTAAAAAAAACAGATGCCTGGAAAAAAATACATTTTGATGCCATTTTTATTGGTAATGACTGGAAAGGAAATTCTAGATGGACACAAACTGAAATGGATTTAAAACCTTTAGGGGCAGAAGTCGTATACCTGCAGCATACAGATGGTATTAGCTCTACTCTTTTAAGAACTATAGAAGATGAAAAGATTATTGATTAATAATATATGAGGAATAATTATCTTTATACTATTTTTTGAGAAGTATGTTTTTTATGAAAACGATAAAATTGTTTGTTAAAAAGTTAAACAGGTTATTCAATAGACTATTTATCGCATATTTGAAACAATTCTGTAGTGTAAAAAATAACACAATAGTATTCTATAGTACACCAGATTATGCAGATAACTCAAGAGCTTTGTCTGAATATCTTGAAGAATATTATTCTAATAAGTATGATATATATTGGTGCGTTAGTAATCCTACTCATTTAAGAGGTTTATATCCAAATGCAAAAGTAACCTTTATAAAAAAACTCAATATATTTGGTGAAAAAAAGTTTAGCACAATATTTTTGATAATGAGAGCTAAATATGTGATAGCAACTCATGGTTTTTATATAAACAAATTAGAAGCAAAAAAAGAACAAAAATTTATAAGATTATGGCATGGATGTGGTTATAAAGATAAATCTGATATAGATATAAAAAGTTATAGGCCATTTGATCTTGCATTTGTTTCGGGTCCTTTGTTCATAAAAACAAAATCAAAATATTGGAATGTAGAAGAAAAATACATAGCCCCACTTGGCTATCCGCGATATGATTGGTTACTAAAGAAATCACAAGATGCAATTAATTATTATAAACATTTATGTGGTGATGCGGAAAAGTTGATAATGTGGATGCCCACATTCAGAAATGCTTCGAATAAAAAAATTAGTAATTTTAATGGACCTGCGTTTTTCCCTCTAATACTAGATGATAAGTCATGGGAAGAATTGAATTACGTTTGTGCAAAATATAAAGTCAAATTGCTTATAAAAAAACATCAGTTCCAACTTAACTATAATATTTCTTTTGAAAGATATTCTAATATAATGGAAATAAGTGATTCAGATTTTGAAGTAGAAAAGCTTCCCATGTATAAGCTATTAGCTGTCTCTGATGGGCTTATTACAGACTATTCATCGGTTGCTTTTGATTATTTATTAGTGAACAAACCAATTGCTTTTGCATTGGATGATTATGAAAATTATATGGACAAAAGAGGATTTGTATTTGATGATCCTCGACAATATATGCCAGGTAATCATATGTACAAAATTGAGGATTTGTTTTCTTTTATAATAGATGTTGCAGAAGGAAAAGATCGTTTTAAAATAGATCGTCAAAAAGTTTTAGATTTAGCAATTTATAAGTCTAATAACTATTGCAAAGAAATTAGCGAAAAAATCTTAGGTAAATGAAATTAAATTAAAAAGCAATTTATGGCAAGTTTATTAACAAACTTCTCTTGGAAATTGGGAGAGAAGTTTATAACTGAAATAGTCGCTTTTATCGTATCCATCATAATTGCTCGATTGTTAGGCCCTGAGGCATATGGCGTGGTAGCTCTTGTGATTGTATTTATATCAGTGAGTCAAATTTTTGTAGATGGCGGTTTTAACAGTGCGTTAATTCAGAAGAAAAATGCAGATGATAAGGATTTCTCATCTGTATTCTATTTTTCACTTGGTTTTTCTTTTCTTCTTTATATAGTTCTTTTTATAACGGCACCATATATTTCTGACTTTTATGGATCTAAATATGACGACCTAACATTAGTATTTCGAGTGCTTGGCGTCATGATTATAATAAAGGCTATTAACGCCGTTCAAACTGCTTATGTGCAGAAGAAAATGATGTTTAAAAACTTCTTCTACGCTAATTTGGTTGGTTCGGTAATTTCCGGTATAATTGGTATTATGATGGCATACATAGGCTTTGGTATTTGGGCTCTTGTTTGTCAGCAACTATCCTCTATTTTTATTAATACATTTACTTTGTATTATATTACAAGAAAACGCCCTATTTTATGTTTCTCTATTGAGAGACTGAAGTCTCTGCTAAATTTTGGCAGTAAAGTTTTTGCATCAAATCTGCTGATTGCAATTTATAAGGATTTGAGATCTATTGTGATAGGTAAAATTTATTCAGCAACTGACTTGGCTCTTTTTAATCGAGGAACCCACTATCCCAATTTGTTGGTAAATAACATAAATACATCATTAGGAGCAGTACTCTATCCAAAAATGTCTCTTGTTCAAGATGATATTGAAAAAATTAAGTACTATCTTCGCAAGTCTCTAAGAATGTCATCTTTTGTATTGGTACCTGCGTTATGCTGTCTTGCAACTGTTGCAGAACCTCTAATCAGAGTTATGCTTACTGATAAATGGATAGATTGTGTGCCATATCTACAGATTTTATGTTTTGTAAATATGTTTCAGCCTTTGTCAAATATTAATAATCAGGCAATCAGGGCATCTGGTAGGAGCGGATTTATACTGAGAATAGAACTTGTAAAAAAAACAATAGAGCTTATAACGTTACTGATGGTAATGCGTATCAGCGTAATTGCCATTGTTGTTAATATGCTTGTAATGTCTGCTTCACTAAATTTTCTTTTTATTCGACCTAATAGCAAATATTTTGGATATTCATTTACACAACAAATGAGAGATATTGCGCCGGGATTTGTATTTGGTGGCATTATGATGTCTATAGTGTATCCTATTAATTTTATTGATATTACTGATTCTGCAAAAATTGTGTTAGAAGTTATATGCTGTTTCGTACTTTACGTTATGATGGCTAAGTTAAGCAAGAATGAAGAATATATGTATATTAAAGATGTAATAATTAATCGAATGTTAAAAAAATAATTTTAGATCATGGTCAATTTACATCAACGTGATTTAAGCTGGGATATTCTAAAGGGCATTCTAATTCTTTTAGTAGTTGCAGCACATGCTATTGCAGACATTTATTTTAAGAAAGGCGAATATGTTTGGTATAATGATATATTTAATATCATCTATCTATTTCATATGCCTTTGTTCATTTTTGTAAGTGGTTATTTCGCACATTCTATAGGTAATAAGGATTTTAAAGAGTTTATATCTTCAAAAACGAAACGATTACTATTGCCTTGGATAGTATGGACAAGCATTTTCTTTGTAATACATTTTGTGTTTGATAAATTACCTTATCCCAAAGATAATATGAATGGAATTATAAAATATTGTTTGGTGATAGTTTATCAGAATTATACTAAAATCTGGTATTTAATCTGTATATTTGCATTGAGTTTTTTTTATTATCCTATATTAAGATATAAGAAAAATGGAGAGGGTAAATGGTTGATTGTTAGTATTTTCAGCGTCTTGATTCTTGTGTCCTCTGTTATCTTTTATGACAGGATGCCCCTTCGTACAAACGGATTACAGATTAATCGTATGTCTCTTGTATTTGCGCTTGGTGTAATATATTTTTTTATAAAGGACAAAATTTATATAAGATATGCTTTGCTGTTGTTAGCTTTAGCAATTATCGCATGTTTAATAGGATATCATTTTAATGGCATATATTTTGTTGATTATAATATTCCTCAGAAAATGTATAATGGTGTTATGTGTACTATCATAATGTTCTCGATTCTAAAACCATTATCCAGGCATATTCAAAAAATTAATGGTCTAAATTTTCTATTTATATGGTGTGGGCAGAATTCTTTAGGATTATATGTTGTACATATGTTTTTACGATTAATTTTTAAAATATCTAACATTGAATTTGATTATATGGATACAACATTGGACGTTCTGATTCTTTCTGTTTTATATATGTTATTTAGTATATTGTTTATTTTGTTAGCAAAAAGATTTTTTACAAACTATACTTATATAATTGGAATATGAAAATAGCCTATATTTTATATCCCGAGGTGATAATTTCAAATAAATCAAATGGAATTCGTAGCCAGGCAGAGACATGGGCACACATTCTTAGCGAGTCTGGTGTAGCCGTTGACCTTGTTAATAACTGGGGAAACTATGATTGGACATCCTATAGTGTAATACATGTATTTGGAGAAGGTGATTGGGTTTATAATCTTTGTCGAGGGTTATATCCTTTGAACCATAATATCCATTGGTCACCAATAGTTGATCCGAAAATAGGCTTTGATTATAGAAAAAAACACCGTGTTCAGATGATAAGGAATCTATCACGTGGATTATTATTTGGCACGAACAAAATACAGAAGGCTCTGCCATATATTAATAAAATTTGTGTAAGGTCAGAATTTGAAAAGAAACATCTACAGAGAGTATATAATCTGGAGAATGAGAAATTTGAATTAGTACCCTTATCATATAGTGATACTTGTTCGGAATATGTTCCATCACCTAAAGAACCATTCTGTTTGCATATCAGCTCTATCTATCAAGAGCGAAAGAATGTATTACGATTGGTAAAAGCTGCTAAGAAATATAATTTTCATTTAGTACTTGCAGGAAATAAGGGAACAGATGAACAATTTAAGTTCCTAAAAGAAGAGATCGGAACTGCAAATAATATTGAAGTTTTAGGTTTTATCTCTGAAGAACACAAGATAGATTTATACAAGCGGGCAAAGGTCTTTTGTTTGCCAAGCCTATATGAAGGGGTTGGTATAGTAGCTCTTGATGCAGCATATTATGGTTGCGAGATTGTGATTACTAATTATGGTGGTCCGAAGGAATATTACGATGGAAAATGTTTTGAAGTGAATCCATTATGTATAGATGACATAGGTAGTAAAGTTGTTGAGGCGTTAAATGATGATAATAATTATCAGCCAGAGCTCCAAGAAAATATTAAATCCAATTATTCAACGGAATCATTGAAAAGACGATTGAAAGATATTTATAAGTGATAAATATAATATGCATATATTGTATAAATAACATACTTAGCGATATTTTTATATTTTCCGAAACAGAAATGGCTAATAGGAAAATAGTGAGAATATAGACATTTGACTATTTTTATTATAAATTTAATTAAATAATTTTTTATGTATACGTATTCTATAATTATCCCGCATAAGAATTGCCCAAATCTCTTGCAAAGGTGTATGAATAGTATTCCTGAACGTGAGGATATACAAATCATTGTTATTGACGACAATAGTGATGCTGATAAAAAACCTTCTATAGACAGGAATGGAGTAGAAGTTGTATTGCTCGATGCAGAGCATTCAAAGGGAGCTGGTAGAGCACGAAATGTCGGTTTGGAGCGCGCCAAAGGCAAATGGCTACTTTTTGCTGATTCTGATGACTTTTATACAAAAGAAGCCTTTGAAGTGTTGGATAAATACATAGATACGGATTTTGAACTTGTATATTATAATTGTAAGAGTGTTAATTCTATAACGATGGAACCTTCGCATCGAACGAACCATATAAATAATATATTAAAAGTCTATTCTAATAATTCATGCAAAGAAAACGTGAATCGGTTAAAATATAATGTTCACGAACCTTGGAACAAATTAGTACGACATTCTTTTCTCACAAAACATGGAATTAGATTTGAGGAAGTAAAGAAAGCCAATGATATTTTGTTTACATTTATGGTCGGCTTCTTTGCAAAGAAAATAGCAGTAGAAACAGATTTTGTTTATGTATGTACTTATAGAGACAATAGTATTACATACAGTATCAATAAGATAGAATATGCAGTGAGAAGATTTGAATTTGAGTTATGCAAGAATTATTTCTTTAAGATATACTCTTTTAATAACCTCAAAGTTCCTAGTTATATAGTTCTACTTAGAATAATAAAAAATCTACCAGTATCTTGTTGGCTAGAATTTATAAAAAATTTATTCATAAATTACAAAAGTATAAGCAAAAACAAAACGAAGTACGTTGATACTGCTAATGAAATTGTTAATAAAACGTGCTGACTTGTGTTTAAAATATAAATAAGTGTATTATAAAATTTGTTAAATTGTATTATTAGAGGTGCTAACATGGACATTCAAATAATATCAAGAAATATACCTCGCCCTATTGTGAATGGTATTAAATATGGTGTACTTTCATTTAAGCGGATTGTGCATAATAAAAAAAAGATTCTAACAGATTATCAATATGTGTCTGTAAAAACAAACGATGTGCATAGCTTTTTTGGATATTACGACGTTTTACCTTTTAATGCCAAAACAGACGAGATCGTTTTTGAGGAGTATAACGAAAAAGAAACTTTTGCAAAAATAGTTTTATTGGATTTAAAAACTGGGAACAAGAAGTATTTGGCGGAGAGCAGAGCGTGGAATTGGCAGCAAGGTTCTCGTTTGAGATGGATGCCAAATGGAGACAGATTAATTATTTATAATGATTATGATGGCAGCCACTACTTTAGCAAGATCATGAATGTAGACACTGGCAGTTGTCAACTAATAGACTATCCATTATATGATATTTCGCCAGACGGAAATTATGGCCTCTCATTAAATTTTGAGAGGCTAGGGGTGAAAAGACCTGGTTACGGCTATACCTGCAGGGAGTACAACTATAGTAAAGATAATCTTAAAAAAGAGGGAATAGATTTAATTGATATTAACAGAAATACCGCAGAGAGGCTTTTTACATATAGTGAAATAGCGAAAAATCTTGGTTTAAAGAAAGAGGACTTCGAGAATAATTATCTTAACCATATCTCTTTTTCTCCTTCTGGCAAACTCTTCTTGTTCTTCTGGCTGACTATAGAAGAAGATGGATGGCATGATGCTTCGTTGATGGTATATAATATAGATACTAAAGGAATCAAAATACTTGAGAAAGGGAAAAAAATGTCTCATTATGTGTGGGTTGATGATGATACCATTATTTGCACTGGCATAGATAGAAATAAACAATGCAGATATTATAAGTATTCAATTTCTACAAATCAACGTGAAATCCTTGTATCAAATGTATTAAATCGCGATGGACATCCCTCTTATCTCGGAAACGATACGATACTTACTGATACTTACCCAGATAAAGATGGATATCAGAACTTATTAATGGTGAATTTGAAAACTGGTGCTACAAATAAAGTATTGTCGGTTTATAACAACTGCTTAATTAATGGCGAAAAAAGAACAGATCTTCATCCTAGATATAGCTCTCGATTGCGCATGATTTGTATTGATGCGAATCCTAATAGATATCGTCAAATGATATTTTTAAAATTATAAAAGCTGATGGTTAATTCGAAACGTCATACCCTTACACTACTATCTGTTCTGGCATTTATTGTTCTTCCTGTTGTGTCACCGCAAGAGACTGCCAGTCCAGATATGCTTTGGTGTATTCTATGCATGATTCCTGCATTTGTGGCAGGAGGCTTTAAACCATATAAAAGTAGAGGTTATGTTTTCCCTGCAATTTGGCTATTATTGTCTGCATTTATTTCTACATTTGGTCCATATGGAGTGTTTGATCAAAGAATGTTAAAATTTGCTTTGTTTGTTTTTTTCTTTATTTTCATAACCAGATTTTCGTATACGGGGAAAGATATCTTATATATAATAAATACCTATATCATTTTGTCTTTTATTGTAGCTGTATTAATAATATTAAGTTATATTTTTGGGTATCCGCATGTGGATTCTTCTTATTATCTTGGTAGATATTCTGTGGGAATAATAGGCCTATATAAGAATCCCAACTATTTAGCAGCATTTATCAATATAGCCTTTTTCTTTGTAACATATCAATTATTTAACAAAAAAAACACTTTTCGGAAATCGATTTTCTTATTAGTCATTTCCTTGACATATTTAGCAGCTATTTACTTTACAGGTACTCGTGCGGCTTTATTGACGGCAGGTGTGGCATTGTTATTTATTATAGGTTCAACAATGACTCAGAGAGGTGCATTGTATTTTGGCACCTTATGTGTTACATTGGTGGTCCTCGTAATAATAAATGTTAACACCATTGAAACGCTGTTAGACCATCTTCTTGGTCATCGTGATTTTACGGAAGATGATTCTAGACAGATATCCTGGCTTTATGCTTTGAGTGTAGTAAACGAAAACCCTCTAACAGGTGCGGGAATGTATAGTTGGGGCCGCATACCAGGAACAGCGCTCTTATTGGGGCATCTCCACAATATTTACTTGGAGATTCTATTAAATCAAGGTATTATTGGTTTCTGTGGTTTTTTAGTACTGTATTTTACGAGCCTTAATAAAATTAAAAGGAAGGATTATACTTTCATGTTTGCTTTCCTTTTTGTGATGACATTCCCTTTAATGTTTCAAAATGGATATGTCGAAGCAAATTTTTGGAGATTTATTATTGTAACCAAAATATTCGTTGACTATTGTGCAGATGCAAAGGAGGGTATAGCACATTTAGTCAGAACAAATGATTTTTTAACAATAATATAAAATAGAATTTATGATGAAACCTGCAATATCTATACTAATGAGTCTTTTCAATGAAACAGAGACGCAAATTAGAGAATCGATAGAATCAATTGAAAATCAAACATTACATGATTTTGAACTGATAATTCTCTGTGACAATCCAAATAGAAAGGACGTTGAATCAATTATTAAGACCTACGCTGATGATAGAATTGTTTTAGAATATAATAAAAAGAACATAGGCCTTGCAATGTCTATGAATCGGGCCGCTTCCATAGCTAAATCAGATGTTTTCGCAAGAATGGATGCGGACGACATTGCATATCCAACGAGACTTGAAGAGGAATATCAAGTTCTAATGAGTGAGAATGTAGATTTGGTTTTTACAAACTTTACCTATATAGATAACCAATCATCAGATATTAAAGATAAGCATCATTCTTTTCCATCCAATCTTAAAGAGATGATACCCTCAGAAGAGATAGCACTACGCCCCGCCCTTATACACCATCCTACAGTAATGATGCGACGAGGAATGTTTGAAAAGGTTGGAGGCTATAGAAATTTCCCTTGTGCTCAGGATGCTGACCTTTGGATGAGGATGCAAGAGGCTGGAGCAAAGTTCTACCTATTGAATAAGTCTCTAATGAAATACAGAATAAATCCTAATAGTACTACCGTAAGAAAGTATTTCAAGCAGCAACTCACAGTTCACTATATATATAAATTGAGTGTGGATCGTTTGCAAAATGGTAAAGATGACTTCTCTGTTGAGGCTTACAATAATTATCTTGAAGAGGCGGGGATAAATAATCAGAAAGTAGAAATAAAATTTCGACAAGGGATTAATTATCTCCGCAAAGCAAAACAATCTGTGTTTCCAATTAATATAATGTATAGATTATTTGCATTTTTAATTTGCAAACAACTTCGAAGTTATAATAATAACAAGAAATTAAAACAAAAGTTATTAGGAGTATAGATGAAAATAAGTGTAATAATACCGTCATTCAAACCCCAGGAATACTTATGGGAGTGCCTTGATTCTTTGAGAGTCCAGACATTTTCAAGAGAAGATTTTGAGGTTATAATAATTCTTAATGGTTGTTGCGAACCATGGAAATCACAGATAGAGTTATTCATATCTGCCAAAATGGAAGGAATGAACGTTATGCTTATTCAAACCGACGCATCAGGGGTGAGTAATGCTCGCAATATTGGTATTGAAAGTTCAATAGGAGATTATATTGCATTTATTGATGATGATGACTATGTTTCGCCACAATATCTTGAGGAATTATATTCATTAACTTCAGATAAAATTCTTGCATTAAGCTATCAATTGGCTTTTAAAGACGGAGAGAAAAATTTCTTTCCTTATTATATTACAAGACAATACGAGAAGTATTGTAAAAAAAGAAATCTTCCTTTCTATAAAGCACGAAGATTGTTTAATGGACCAACATACAAGTTGATATCTCGTAAAATTATTGGTAATAAAAGATTTGATACTTCCTTTTCAAATGGAGAAGACTCGTTGTTTATGTTTCTTATATCTGATGGGTTTAAGTATGTTAATTTTACTACCAAAAGTGCCGTTTATTACCGTAGATATAGAGATGGGAGCGCAATTAGATTAAGAGGCGATAGAATTAATAAGACAAGAAATTCCTTGCGGTTGATAGCAAAATATATGATGATATATATACATCATCCATTTAAATACAATTTAACATTTCTGCTTACTAGAATTATGGCAAGTCTAAAGGTTATAAAATAATATTGACACATGTTTGACGATGATATCACGGTCCTTCTAAAAAACAAGAAGACCACCTGAATCTCACCATGCTTTTGGGGGGAAAGATAAGTGGAGGAGGAAGTGCAGGATAGAAGCGTCATATTGGCGATAGATGGGCGCTGACTGAATAAACTCCCAATGAGAAAGATAACGATATAGGCTTCGTCTCTGCGGAGCAGATATGAAGCAAGATGTTGTACTTCCGTCGCATGAGTAATATCTATGGGGATAGATGCTGG
>OCTW011617042.1_pt1 | contig 14243 bp, 11 predicted proteins | sample 1539671 | NCBI WGS metagenome assembly OCTW01 (sample SAMN02144230, study PRJEB22623) | gut metagenome | biome: sheep rumen | host: Ovis aries | place: New Zealand
GGTATGACTAACTTGACTCTCCCTCTAAGATAGAGGGAGTACCCCGAAGGGGGGAGGGCGTATGATACTAACTTTCCCCGGACACCAATATTTCTAATTACCCAGTGGGACCCCGCCTGCATGGTAGGCTAGACAGGAACAAAACTGGAAAGGAGGCTGCGCGTAAACTTGCGCGGCCTCCTTGTGTTATAAAAAAATGTTACATTTGTTACACCTAAAAATGTAACATTACTAAGGTACGGCAAAGGTGTTGGAATGTAAACCGTAAACGTTATAGTAGTTAAGTAGTTAAGAAGTTAAGAAGTTAAGCCGTTAGTCAGGACTATGTCGCTTCGCTCTCACCTCCGCTTTTCGTGCTCCGCTTCGCGACAGCACTGCTTCGGTTCTCTAAGAGAACATTGCTCAAAAGAGCAATTTCTCGCGATACCTTCGGCATTCGTCCTCTATCTCCTTTTATCTCCTTCTATCTCCTTTTAACTCCCTCTATAATTTTGTGTTATTCCTCGTCATCGTGGCTGTTGGCGGGATTTATTATTGGGTGAAGAAGGACTTTCTTGAGTGCCGGCACCAACACGTCGGCCATCAGCTGGTAGCCAGCGTCATTGGGGTGGAGTGCCCGGTCGATGGAGAGGCTGGCGAGGTTCTTTTGTCCGCCACAGAGGCTAAAGAAGTCTGCTACGGGGAGGCTCTCATAGGCTGCTATCTGTCGGATGATGTCTGCATACTGATGGAGGTAGATTCCTTCTTTCGGGTCGTCGCAGTTGGCGGGCAGATAGGTGCCGAAGCCGTAGCCTTTGCGCGGTGTGCAGAGCACTATCATGGCTTTGGGGTTGGCTTTATAGATGGCATCGATGAGGCGTCGGTAGTTGGCGGCGAAGGTGCCGTTCTGGGTGTTGTTTATATAGTCGTCGATGGTGCCTACGGGGGTGGAGTGTCCCCAGTCGTTGATACCGTGCTCTATGGTGTAGTAGTCAGCATGGCTTACCTGACCTATGGCGCTCTCCAGTACTCCTCCGTTGACGCCTTTGTTGGTGAATCGCTTGAAGGGCAGCACCTCGCGAACGCGGGTCTGGTAGCCTTTGGTGAAGGCGGAGCTGACGTTGTCGTTATACCAGGTGATGGAGGTGCCGAGGCTCATCCAGTGGGCATCGATATGGGCTACGCTGTCTTCAGGCACTACGATGACTTCGTCGATGCCGAGGGCCTTGAGTGTTTCGGCGGGTACGGGTGTGAGGCTCCAGTGGTTGTAGCCACGGAGGTCTGTGCCTACGGCATCGACTGTCTGGCTCCAATTGAAGATGCTGCCTGTCTCGTTGAGGCTGGAGGCCTGGTAGAGGCAGCGCGAGGTGAGGCGGTCAACATCGTCGGCCACGAAGAACTCTCCCTCTTCCTCCATCTGGGTGAAGAGCTGGGTGTGGTCGGCTTCCTCGGTGCAGGTTATCATCTCTGAATACCAGTTGTCGCCATTGCCTGTGCCGATATAGTAGCCTGTGGCGGCGTTTTGGCAGAACCATCCCTCGCCGTAGGGGGTGAGCTTGTAGATAAACTCTTTTTTACCTTCCTCAAACTTCTTGTATTTCATGAGCCCTGCCGAGGTGTCGGTGTACATGGCGGCGGGGGCAGAGTATTTGGCCTTGTAGCGGTCGAAGCAGTTGGTGAGGTAGTAGAATCCGGCCTTGATGGGGTTGTAGCCTTTAGCCTTGAGATCGTCATAGGCTTGCTGCAGTGCCTGGTGAAGGGAGTCGCGGTTGGCCTTCATGTTGATCATGTTTTTCTTGGCTACGGCAAAGGTGGCGTTGTACTGCACCACCAGGGTGGAGTCGTAGTAGCCTGGGGCGCTGGTGGCCTGGGGCTTGAAGTTGTTGAGCTGGCGCACCAGGTCGAGCAGTGCATCGGCCTTGGCTGTGGCGGCACTGAGGCAGAGCATGACGGTGCAGGCAATGATTCTGATTGTCTTAATCATAGTATGGGTGTTATTACGATGTTGCTTGGTTTACTGTGATGGAGGGAGACTATTCTATTGGACGATTGGGATGACCGGACTTTTCGGAGTACATTCGCTACGTTGTTATTGCTTATTGCTCAAGGGAGAAGAGTGGATCCCATGCGGGCAGCAGAATGGGTTTCTGCTTGGAGAGCTCGGCGAGTTTCTCGGGCACATATTGCCTCTCTACTACCAGACGGAAGAGGTACTCGTCGAGCCACTTGTCGCTCATGATGATATAGCCGTTGTGGCCTGAGGTGGCTCCCCATGAGTTCTCGACCATCCATTTCTTGCTGTTGCCCTGCTCGTCAAGGTCCACGGCCATGAGGGTCATGGCGTGGGTGGAGGAGGAGGCGAAGGTTGAGATGCGCTCGGCCTTGTTCATGGGGAAGTCGATGCCGAAGATGTCACCGTAGTTGTAGATGTCGGGGTCGGAGTAGCCGCGCTTTGAGTCGTTGCACTTGCCTACATCGCACGACATATATAGCATGGTGCTGTCCTTTATGCTCTGTATGGCCATTTGCTTGATGTCCTCCATGGGAACGTTGAGGAACACCCAGTTGGTGCCGTCATAGGAGTGGCGGTCAAGGTCTATCTCATAGGTCTTGTACATTTCGCGGGAGGGGTCGTTCATAAACATGAGGTAGCTGCCCTTGAGGTCTTTGCCCACATACTCGGCGTAGAAGGACTGGGGTGTATATTCCTTGGTGGAGATGGTGTTGCCGTCCTTATCGCGGAGGGTGTAGGTAAACTGCTGTGGGGGTTGACCGAAGCTGCGTGCCAGCATCTTATAGATGACGGTGAGCATCTCTTTTTTCTTGGCGAGTACCTGCTTGTCGGATTTGCCGTCGGCTATCATCTTGCGCAGTGTGAGGGCATACTCGCGCAGTTTGAGCTTGAGTAGCATGGAGTAGGTGCTGGTGTAGTTGGCCGAATATGTTTCGGGCATTACCTCAGCGGGCACAAGACCGTACTTGGTGATGACATCAATGGCTCCGCAGAAGGTGCCTCCGTCGCTCATGGGATTATGGAGCAACCACTCTACGGTGCGGTCGTCGATGGGCTTGCGGCCATTGTCTATGATGGCCTGGAGGAAGAGGTTTGATTTCTCCAGCTGATCGTAGAAGAAACAATAGCTCTGGGAGAAGGTAAAGGCTCCGAGATTGTGCTTGGCAATCATGGGAGCGCGCAGCACGTTGAGGGCTGAAAAGAGCCAACAGCGTCCGCTGCCCTTTTGGTTGGTGATGCCCTTGGAGTTGACCTTGTTGGAGAAATGGGTGTCAAACTCGGTGTTGCTCTCGGTGTTGAGGGCCAGCACCTTGAGATCATTGGCTGCAACAGCATTGTCAAGGGCCTTGTCGGCACCTACTGATTTGTAACTGGCGCGTAGGTCGCGTAGCATGTCAGTGGTGATTTCCTTCTGAGCCATGGCGTTGATGGCGGTGGCAGCTAACAGCACGAAGAGTGTTCTTTTCATTTTGCCAATAGTGTGTTTTGCTGGTTTCTGTTGATTGTTTTCTGTCCTGTGAGTATTACTTGATATACTCTGCCCAGTCGGTCAGGCGCATATCGCCCTTGCGCAGGAATGTGTCATGCATGGCGAAGGCTGCGCTGAGGCAGTGGTGTGTGTGACCGCCGAAGGGCTCTGCATGCTTGAGGTAGTCGCGCAGTAAGGGACGATAGTCGGGATGGGCTACCTTGATGAGTTCTTCCGCCTTTTCCATTGAGCACTTGCCACGCAGGTCGGCTACGCCATACTCTGTGATGACGGCGTCAATGAAATGGCTAGTATGGTCAATATGGCTGGCGAAGGGCACGATGCTGCTTATGGCGCCGCCCTTAGTGGTGCTACCGCAGGTGAAGATGGACAGGTAGGCATTGTTGGTGAAATCAGCAGAACCGCCAATGCCGTTCATCATCTTGGTGCCGCATATCTTGGTGGAGTTGACATGACCATAGATATCGGCCTCAATGGCGGTGTTGAGTGAGCATACGCCGATACGGGCGATAACTTCGGGGTTGTTGGATATCTCGCTGGGGCGGAGCACAAGTTTGTCGCGGAAGAAGTCCATATTACTATAGATGTCCTTCAGGCAATCATTGGTCACGGTAAGCGAGCAGGCCGATGCGCTGAGTACGCGGCCTTCCTTCATCAGTGCTACGGGGGCATCCTGCAACACCTCGGTATAGATATTGAAGTCGGGAACTTCCTTGCAGTGACCCAGTGCACCCAGCACGGCATTGGCGCCTGAGCCTACGCCGCTCTGCAGGTTGAGGAACGACTTGGGGATGAGGCCTTGCTTAAGGTTGTAGAGCAGGAAGTCGGCCACGTTCTGACCTATCTGGGTGGTGATGGGGTCAGGGTCTTTGAATGAGCGGGCCTCGTCGGGGATATTACACTCTACGATGCCCACTATGCGATTGGAGTCAACCTCCACATAGGGTTTGCCGATGCGGTCGTTGGCCTTGGTTATCATGATGGGGGTGCGAAATGGGTGGTCCTCTATCTCATAGACATCATGGATACCTATGCACGACTTGCTGTGGAAAGTGTTGAGTTCAATGATTATGCCCTGCTTGGCCAAACGGGCTACCGTGGGGCTGATACCGCCTGCGGCTGTAAGGTATATGCGTGCCTTGTCGCCGATGACCTCTACCTCGCAGGCCTCTAGTATGGCCCAGTCCACCTGGCCCAGATAGCCCTGGCGTATCTGGGTGGCCATGTTGGAGAGGTTGAGGTCGGAGTAGGAGATTTCGTTGGCGTTTACATGGCGGCGAAAATCAGGATTGGTGGTGTAAGGTGCGCGGAAGCAGATGGCGTGTTGGTTGCTCATCTCGCCGTCACAACTTTGGCCGGTGCTGGCACCAGTCAGTATGTTTACCTTAAAGGGATGGGTTTCTTCGTGTTCGTGTTCTGCTCTCTTAGCTAACTCTGCGGGCACACTCTTGGGTACACCTGCGGGGGTAAATCCGCTCAAACCTATAGTCTGGCCGTTTTGGATGAGTGCGGCAGCCTCGGCGGCGGTGATGCGTGTAAATGCCATTTTGTTATGTGTTTTTAGTTTCGTTTATAATAAGTTGTGTGCAAAGATAACGAATTATAATGGATTACTATCTTTTTATTGCAAAAAAATGCACAAATCTACTTGATTTGTGCGCCAATGGGGTTCTTTAGTCCGCTGTAGTTGGTGAGATAGACTTTGGCAGAGCCAAATTTCAGGTACATATCCAGCCTTACAGGCAGGTGGTTGCTATCGTCGGTTACGAAGAATGTTATTATTTCGTTTTGCTCGTCGTCTTCTTCCTCTATAAATGATAACTCCAGACAGCGGTAGGTGGCTTTACTGTCGCGCATCTTTACGTTGGTTTTACCGCGGTAGATAAGTGTCTGTTTCTTTACTCCGTTTCCATCGGTCATCAAGAAATCTATGTGTTTGCCTTTCTTCCAGTGGGCTGTATTAAAGTTGCGGGCTTTGAGCATGATGCTGAGCATATCATAGATCTGGGCGGAACGCGTCTCGTCGCGCTGAGTGGTTTTGCCATTGGCATGTATGTACAGCTGTCGGGCTCGACAGTTGTTATTCTGGTAGGACTGGTAGGAGTAATATACCTCGCGTAGTTTGTGCTTCTTGCCCTCAATATCGCGCTTGGTGTAGTATAGGGGGCGCAGTCGGTCAATGGTGACGTAACTGGTCATAGTGTCACGTAACACGAAGTAACCGTCGGCCTTTTTGCTGCCGCGCATAAGGAGACGCGTGCGGTAGGCGGCCTGGTTGGCGTAACTGCTCTTCTGTATGGTTAGGGTGGCGCTACCTGCCTTGACCCAAACAAAGCCCCAGTTATAGTAGAGGCTGTAGTCTAACTGCTCGCCGCTCTGGAAGGCACTTTGGCTCCAAGCTGTGCGAGGTAGTGTAAGCAGTAATGTCAATATTATAATAAGGTGGTGCTTTTTCATATCCTTATTTTTTTTGCTCCTTGCTTCCTTTCTGTCCCCACTGTTTGGCCCGCTCGGCATTACGGTTTTGTATTTTCTTTTCCTTGTCGGGTTTCTGCTTGGTTATCTCTGAGGGTTTCTGCATAATCAGGGGCGTGCGCATAAGATCCCACTCCTGCTCTTGGTCCCACTTGGCGCGTAGGGTGATAGGTGAGGGGAAGTAATAGACTTCTTCAGGCAGACGGTCGTCACTATAGTTGCCTTCATCCCATTGGCCGTTGCCGTTGCGGTCGATAAAAGCGCGCATATAGTAGGTGCCTGGCTTGACGAAGAAGAAGTTGGCCCTGCCACCCTCGGTGCGCTGTATGCGCACGGCGTTGTCATTCTTATTGAGCAACTCTACGATGGTCATGGTGTCGCTACGTCCCAGGATGGTGGCGGTGAAGGTGCAGTATTTGTCGAGCGATGGTATGGTGAAGCGCTGTTCTATCCTCTGCGACACCTTGCCATAGATGCTTACCAGCGCGGCTGAATCGACTCGCAACAGATATTGCTGCTCGGGGCGCCATTCGCCGTAGAGTACATACTCCATGGGACTGTCCCCAAAGGGTTCCAGTTCGCATGGGGCGGGCAGATAGAGAGTGTCCTCCTTTATATATAGGTGGAACTTGGCTGTGTCAACGGTGAGTAGGGGCTCGGGGCTACGGAAGTGGATGTTGTCGTAGAGGTCTAGCGAGCTGCTGCCATTGACGGTGAGGTTCAGCGGCTCAGGAGGCATCTCTGTTTGATATGCCTTGCCTTTCTTCTTGAGCTTTTCCTGCTTTTGTTCCCACTCCTTATAGACCTCTTGCTCCATCTTGAGCTGGCGACTGCGCGGCAGACGCGAAACGAATTCCAGTGTGTCGGTGCGCTCCACCAGAATGCCCGCAGAGTCGTTCTCCATATATGTCAGGGTGGCCAGCAGGGTGTCGGTGTGGACCAGGGTAGTGTCGCTTATCCAGTAGGTGATGGTGTCGTTCTTGGCAGAGTATTGGGCCACCAGCTTGCTGTCATCGAAGTTGATACCTTTTACTATGGGCTTTTCGGCACAGGGTGCCGTGAAATAGATGTCAAAATGTTCGGGCACTTTGCGCTCGGCCTTGAGCAGGTGGCGGTCGAGGGTGCTCTCGCTGAATGCCAGCAGCACTATGTCATCAGGGACGAAATGGGTGTACTTTATCATTCTGACGGAGTCGATATGGGTGGAATCTCGCCAGATGGTATCGGCTCTCTGGTCGGGGAAGGAGCGCGGAGTTATGAGGCGGTGACTGAAGGCGAGCATCTCACTTTTCTGGCCGAAGGTATAGTCTCCGTCATTATCCTGCAGGGCGTATATGCGGAAATTGCCTGGTGCTATGCCTCTGATGGTAAACTCGCCACTGCCGTTGGTGCGGGCCATGCGGTCGAAGGGTTTATGGGTGAAGGCCTGCGCGGTGGTGTCGCTGTGCAAGCCTACCAAGATGCCTTTGACTGGTTCCAGGTTGCGGGCGTTGAGCACCTTGCCGCTTACCTCCATCTGGTTTATGCTGTCGCCGGTGGAGAAGGTATAGGTGTATTTGCCCATGGGGTTACCCTCGTTGTTATCGACTATGGCATCACCAAAGTCTATGGTGTAGGTGGTGTTGGCCTTGAGGGTGTCGATGAGCTTGATTTTTATGCGGTGTCCGTTGGCGGAAATCTCGGGCTGGTTGAGTTGCGGGGGTGAAACGACTATCTTGTCGGAGGCGTTTTCCAGCTTTATGTATTCGTTGAAAATTATCTCTATTGTCTTGGGGGTTGCCCCTGTTGCTCCCTCTGCAGGACTGGCACCCACCACTTGAGGCGGTGTCTCGTCGTAGGGACCTCCGTCGGGTGTGCCGGGGCGGGCGCAGCCTATGAGCAGTGTTGCGCTAAGTATAAGTAGTATTTTTTGTGCAGCCCTCATCTTCTGCCAGAGTATTTATTTGTCAATCAAGGCTAGCACTTCTTCAGCTATCTTGCGGTCGTTGCAAAGGCGTGGCACCTTGTGCTGGCCTCCCAGCTTGCCCTTGCTCTTGAGCCAGCGGTCGAAGAGTCCGCTGGGGGCCACAATTATCTCCAGTGGCTGAAGGGTGATATCTTTATAGCGTTTGGCTTCATAGTCGGAGTTGATGTGTTGCAGGGCCTGGTCCAGCACTTCGGCAAAATGGTCAATCTCATCGGGCTGTTTGCGGAAATCTATAATCCATTGGTGGCGACATTTGCCGTTTGCGTCCATAAACACGGGCGCAGCGGTGTACTCTGCCACTTCTGCCCCGGTTTTAGCGCAGGCCTCCATCAGCCCCTTTTCGGCATTGTCAACTATCAATTCTTCGCCGAAGGCATTGATAAAACTCTTGGTTCTGCCGCTTATGAAGAATTTGTAGGGCTTCAGTTGGGTGAACTTTACGGTGTCACCTATCTGGTAGCGCCACAGGCCGCTGGTGGTGGTGATGACCATGGCGTAGTTGCGCCCGGTTTCCACTTCCCACAGGGGCACTGCCTTGGGGTTGTCGATGCCTACTTCCTCCAGGGGAATAAACTCATAGAAAACGCCCAGGTTGGTTAGCAATAGCATGGCTAAATCCTGCGGATCGTTTTGTACTCCAAAAAATCCCTCGCTGGCGTTGTAGGTCTCCATGTAGTGCATCTTAGGCGAGGAAATGATTTCCTTGTATCGCTCGCGGTAGGGTGTGAAGGCTACGCCGCCGTGAAAAAACACCTCTAGGTTTGGCCATATAGCAGAGATGTCCTGCTTGCCCGTAATCTCCTGCAACCTGGTGAGCACTGATAGCATCCATGATGGCACGCCGCTGATATTGGTGACATTTTTACCCATAGCCTCGCGGGCTATGCGGTCACGTTTCACCTCAAAATCGCTGAGAAGGGCTGTCTCTTTCTTAGGAATACGCACAAGGTTGGCCAGGGGACTGATATTCTCTATCAAGATGGCGCTAAGGTCGCCCACCAGGCTCTCCCTGACGTCGTAGTTCTGCTCATGGCTGCCGCCCAGGATGAGGGCGCGCCCGTCAAAAAGGCGGCTCTCTGGATTGTTGTGCAGATAGTAGGTCACTACGCACTCGCTTCCCTTGTAGTGTGTGTCTTTCAGGCCTTGCCTGCTTACAGGGATAAACTTACTCTTGTCGTTGGTGGTGCCGGAGGATTTGGCGTACCATTTTACCTTGCCGGGCCATAGCACATCTTTCTCGCCGTGGCGCATACGGTCTATGTAGCCCTTCAGTTCTTCATAGGTGCTCACTGGCACATGGCGGCGAAAGTCGTCATAGTTCTTGATGGCATCGAAGTGATGGCTGCGGCCCCACTCGGTGTTGACGGCCTGGTGCACCATGCTCATCAGCAGGTCTTGCTGCTCCTGGTCAGCGTTAAGCTCGCTGTGGCGCAACTGCTCGTATTTCTTCTTGAAGATTGGTCTTGCAAGGGAGGTAATGCCCATAATAATACATGGATTTAATTTGTTGACGGCAAATTTACAAACAATAATTCAAACCGCCTATCCTATGCGGAATGAAACAGCAGCTAAACAACCTTTTTTCACAAATAGGACCACCTTTTATTATTATAGCGGCAACTTTAGGGTACGGGGTCATAGCCGCTGCCTCCCCAGGGATGACAGCGAAGCAGTCGTCGCAAGGCAAGCCATAGTCCCTTCAGTGGGCCATGTTTGCGCAGTGCCTCAACAGCATATTGCGAACAAGTGGGGGTGAAGCGGCATGACGACGGAGTGAGCGGCGAGATACATTTCTGGTAGAAGCGTATGGGCTGTATTAGCAACCACGCCAATGCGGAGGATATTGTATGCAGAAATTTCACAAGTTTACTATTCGATGACTCTCTTTTCTGTCTTTGGCGGAGCGTATTTTTCTTCTATAGAATCAAGTATTTTCTTCATAGCCTCAAAAACGTCGTTGGTAGCGGCAGGGGTATCGCTGAGCCACACAAAGGCAATGTGCATCCTTTTGCCGAGGCTGAGCAGGGCATTACTCAGCGGCTGGTGCTGTAGGCGGAAAGCTTCCCTCACCTGGCGCTTGACGCGGTTGCGGTCAACGGCGTGACGCAGTCGTTTCTTGGCTACCGACACCAACACTTTTATTGCAGGCTCGCTCTTGCCCTCTGCCTCTGCAGAGCGCAACTGATAAATTGCGCGCAGCGGCATTATTTGAATACTACTGCTACGTCCGCGCTCAAAGAGATGTTCTATTTCTTTGAGCGAGGTAATTCGTTCTGTCTTGTGGAACCGGGGCATAGCGTTATGCCACTATTTCTTTTTCTGGCTTTCCAGGTAGTGGTCTATTTCCCCTGCCATGGACAGACCTTGGCCCTGCACTGCCTTGATGTCCACGCGGAAGCCAAGCTCTTCCAGTTTGCTGGCAGTTTTCTCGCCAAAGCAGGCAAACACGGTGTCACCCTGTTGATAGTCGGGGTAATTGTCGAGGAGTGACTTGGCTCCACTGGGGGTAAAGAATACCACCATGTCATAGTCAAAGGGCTGGCTCTTGTCAAGCTCTACGCTAACAGTGCGATACATCACGCAGTCGGTGTGCTGAATGCCCTTGCTGTCAAGCAGCTGCGAAATCTCCTTGTTGTGGACATCGCTTTGTGGGATAAGAAATTTCTCTTTCTTATGCTTCTGCATTACCTCTACCAGGTCGGGTGTCAGGCCGCTCTTGCCAAAAAATATCTTGCGCTTGCGATACTGCACGTATTGCTGCACATAGAGCGATACCTGCTGCGAGATAAAGAAGTACTTCATGTCTTCTGGTAGCTTGATGCGCATATCCTTACACAGCGAGAAGAAGTGGTCGATGGCCTGCTTGGAGTTAAACACTATTGCAGTGTGGCTGAGGATATCAACCTTTTGGGCGCGAATCTCGCGAGGGGTGAGGCGTTGTACGCTAATCAGCGATTGGAAATCGATGCTTACGCCGTATTTCTTGGGAAGTTCCAGATAGGGGGACTTGGCAGAAGATGGCTTAGGTTGGGAAACAAGAATCTTCTTTATCATTTTTCAAACTGTCGTTCTTTTGCACAATCGAAATTGCGTATGTTAGAACTTTACATTTTTTATTATATAACCAGAAACTCGTTTGTTGCGACAAGCAATTCCCAAAGAAAAAACAAAGGGAGCAGTTCCAGTGCGCAAAAGTACAAAATTGTAGGGAATAGGCCAAGCACGGAAGTAAAAAAGATTTGTTTGGTTTTATACAGGACTAGCATTTCGGCAAGGGCGATAATGGAAAGCGTTGCGCAAATGCAAACCGAGGGTGGCAAATCGAAGTACAAAATTACCATCAGCAAAGGCAGCAAAATTATGGCTTTTCCGAATGCTATCAAGTTGTAGCTGCGCATCCATGTCTGCCGTTTGTCTGTATCAAAAAAGGTCCAGTTAAAAAGATTAAACACTCCGTACTTGTAGGCAAAGTAGATGAGCAGCACACCCATGTTGGCCAGTAGGAGGGTATAGGGTGACAGGATGGTAATGCGGTCTGCCATCCGGTGGCTAAAAAAGCTGAAGCACAGCAGGCTAAGTACTATGCTTTCCAATAGCACTACAAACAGCTGATCCTTTACCTCGCCTTCTGATTTGAGTGAGAAGTCCTCGCTCCTGTCGCGCAGACGGAAGAAGTTTTTCACTTGCATAGCCAGGGCGTGCATTGACCTGCATACCACGAAGGCGCCCATAAAGAGGCAAAGCATCAGTGTAGCAGTAACCACCACGTCATTGCTCAGCCGATAGGGCACGGGCTCGCCGCTCACACCAACCATGCGGATGGCGCTGTCACCATTTGCCCATTGGCTACCGCTGAAGAACCCCATGCGGTCGGCTATCGGGTAGTGAGCCGTTACGCTGTCAACCTGTGGCATAGTGTCGGGAAGAGCAGCGTTGTCAGTCTGCACCGTGCTATCTGTGGCAAGTGTCTTCACAAATTTTTTTAACTCTCTGAAATCCTTGTGTTTCTCTTATTCTCTTAAAAGCGTCAGCAGCTCGTCAACGCTGCGGATGACGGTCCATAGGACCTCGTCGCCCTTGTAGCGAAGAAAGCGCTCTTCATGGCAATGGCGAAGCCATGCTTCCAGATGGTCGTAATAGCCATCTTGATTGAGAATAATGATGGGCTTGGCAAACTGACCTAGCTGCTTCTGGGTCACGGTTTCAAAAAGTTCCTCCATGGTGCCCAGCCCACCAGGCAGCACCAGCACGGCATCGCAACAGTCTCTAAACTTCTGCTTACGCTCGGCCATGTCTTTGGTTATTACCACCTCATCAAGTCCCGGGCGCAGCCATCCTTTATCAACCATAAACTGCGGGATGATGCCCACCACCTTGCCGCCGGCATCCTTGCAGCCGTCGCTGCTGGCACCCATCAGGCCCTCACTGCCGGCACCGTTCACGAGCGTCCATCCGTGCTCTGCACACAGCTGGCCTACCTTATAGGCAACCTGCTTATATTTCTTGTCTATCAGTGCGCTCGACGCGCAGTAAACGCATAGACTCTTGCTCATAGTCTTTTTTATTGAAAATTGATTTTTTTCAAAGATTAAACGCTTTCTTGATGTCGTCCACGCGGTCCAGTTTCTCCCAGGTAAATAGCTCTACCTCAATGTCCAGTTCCTTGGGGCCGTTGGCTGCCTTGCCGTTGTTGTAGCGGCTGGTGAAGTGTTTTATTATTTTTTGCGGCTCGCGTCCCATATGGCCGTAGGCGGCAGTCTCCTCATAGATAGGCTTGCGCAGCTGCAGGTCACGGATGATACCGTTAGGTGTCAGACTGAACAGTTGCTTTATCTTCTCGGCTATCTCACCGTCGCTCATGCTCACATGGCTCTTGCCGTAGGTGTCAACAAACACGCTTACGGGCTCTGCCTCGCCAATAGCGTAGCTCAACTGCACCAGCATCTCGTCGCTCACGCCGGCGGCCACCATGTTTTTGGCAATATGGCGTGCGGCGTAGGCTGCCGAGCGGTCCACCTTGCTGGGGTCTTTACCTGAGAAGGCGCCGCCGCCGTGTGTACCCCTGCCACCATAAGTGTCCACTATTATCTTACGGCCCGTGAGGCCTGTGTCGCCGTGAGGCCCGCCAATCACGAATTTACCCGTGGGGTTTACCAAATAGCGCGGTTCCTCGGTAAACAGGCGGCTTACCTCGGGGTCGTTCAGCTCCTTCAGAACTCTCGGCATGAGTATGGTTTTCACATCCTGCTCAATCCTTTCCTGCATCTGCTTGTCTGCCTTCTCCTGGTCGCCGCCGCACTGGTCGGCAGTGATAAACTCATCGTGTTGGGTACTTACCACGATGGTGTTCACGCGCTCGGGGCGGCCATCGTTGCTATATTGTACAGTCACCTGACTCTTCGAGTCGGGGCGCAGGTAGGTCATCTCGCGGCCTTCCTTACGTATGGCGGCCAGCGTCTGCATGATGCTGTGGGCCAGGCTTAGGGGCAGGGGCATGTAGTTCTTAGTCTCGTTGGTGGCATAGCCGAACATCATGCCCTGGTCGCCGGCGCCCTGAGCTTCCTCAGTCTCGCGACTCACTCCGCGATTGATGTCCTGACTCTGCTCGTGCACGGCATTGAGTACACCGCAGCTGTCGGCGTCAAAGCAGTATTCCGACTTAGTGTAACCAATGCGTCTGATAGTTTCGCGCGCCACCAGCGGAATGTCGATATAGGCGTCAGAACTAACCTCGCCGGCCACAATTACCTGACCGGTGGTCACTAATGTCTCGCATGCCACGTGAGACTGAGGGTCATAGGCCAGCAGCTTGTCAAGCACGGCATCGCTTATCTGGTCGGCCACCTTGTCGGGATGGCCTTCACTTACGGATTCAGAAGTAAATAAGTAACTCATCTTTTATACCTTTTAATAATTATACATAGCGCAGTATAGAAGATAGAGAGAGCCGTGTTTTAGCATTTTTTCCAGTGGTTGCAATCAGCACAAATCTGTCCACTTCTAAACTTTGCCGTGCAAAGGTAGTGCAAACCGAGAGAAAAACCAAATTTTATTTGTGTTTTTCCGAGACGTTTCCTACCTGGACTCGCAAATAGTAAGGCAAAGAATGCAATTTGAGAGAAATCTTTTTGTTATTCTCTAAAAACATACTCTCATACGCCCCTGGCCTTTCAGGCCACCCCCTCGCTCCGCGAGGATATCCATATTTATCTTCCCCAAAGGGGACCCCGCTTAGAGGGGGAGCTTGCAAGCCGTTCTACCGCAAGCCGTTCTGCTTTCATAGTTACTTTCATACGCCCTCCCCCCTTCGGGGTACTCCC
>OCTW011428804.1_pt1 | contig 14237 bp, 8 predicted proteins | sample 1539671 | NCBI WGS metagenome assembly OCTW01 (sample SAMN02144230, study PRJEB22623) | gut metagenome | biome: sheep rumen | host: Ovis aries | place: New Zealand
GCTTTATTCAAGCACTGAAGAATCACGTCAGCTTATTGAAGATGGACTCAGAAAGCGCATGGGAATGTCCAAAGAGGACGAAAAGGTAAATGAAGATATCATCGGCGATGATGAAACATCAGATGAAGCAGCAGAGGATGACAGCGAAAATGCTGACAATGAATAAATTTTCGATAAACAATGATCCAAGGAGGAAATAATCATGGCACAGATAATCGACGGAAAAGCAGTTTCCGCAGCAGTAAAGCAGGAGGTAGCTGACGAGACAGCTAAACTCAGGGACGAAAAGGGCCTCAAGGTAGGTCTCGCAGTAGTTATCGTGGGAAATGACCCTGCTTCAAGAGTATACGTAAACAACAAGAAGAAGGCTTGCGAGGCTGTAGGCTTCCAGTCATATGAGTACGCACTGGACGAGAATACAACTCAGGAACAGCTTCTCGACCTGGTGAACGTACTTAACCGTGACGACAGAGTAAACGGCATCCTTGTACAGCTTCCGCTTCCTAAGCATATCGACGAGAAGGCTGTTATCAACGCTATCTCACCCGATAAGGATGTTGACGCATTCCATCCTATCAACGTGGGCAAGATAATGATAGGCGAGTACTCATTCCTTCCATGCACTCCCGCAGGCGTTATGCGCCTTATCGAAAGCACAGGCACTGATATCACAGGCAAGCAGTGCGTGGTTATCGGCAGAAGCAACATTGTAGGCAAGCCCCAGGCAATGCTTCTTCTCCAGAAGAACGGCACAGTTACCATCTGCCACTCCAAGACAAAGAATCTCAAGGAAATATGCCTCGGCGCAGATATCCTCGTAGTTGCCATCGGACGTGCTAATTTCGTTACAGGCGATATGATAAAGGAAGGCGCAGTTGTTATCGATGTCGGCATGAACCGCCTCGAAAACGGCAAGCTTTGCGGCGACGTTGAGTTTCAGTCAGCCGAGAAGAAGGCTTCATTCATCACTCCCGTTCCCGGCGGCGTAGGACCTATGACCATCGCAATGCTCATGAAAAATACCCTCACAGCTGCTAAACAGCAGGCTGGGATCGAATAAAGCTTGAGTATTTCTCGGCATTGCTTTTGCAGGTACTATTATACGAACTTATCGGGGAAAAACCTTTCTGAGGAAAGGTTCTTTCCCCGAACCCCTTTTCCAAAGACTTTTAATAGAATTTTGCCCCTGATAGGGCGCTCCACACAAGATGTGAAAACCAGTAGTTTTACTGGGAGCGCCCTATCAGGGGCAAAATTAATACTGAAAGTTTTAGGAAAGGAGTTTGAGGAAGAACCCTTTTTCAAAAGGGTTCTTCCTCAATAAACTCATGTAACAATTCCAGCAAAAGCAATGCCGAGAAATACTCAGTCCTCGAAAAGCGGAGTTGAGAAGTATCTTTCGGCGGTATCGGGGAGGATAGTAACGACTGTTTTGCCCTCGCCCAGTTTTTCGGCCAGCTTTATAGCGGCGGCTACGTTTGTACCGCTGGAGATACCGCACATGATGCCTTCCTTTGATGCTAAGTCCTTGGCGGTCTGGATAGCCTCTTCGTCGGTAACTATATAGATATCGTCGTAGATATTCTGGTTGAGGATATCGGGGATTATACCGTCGCCGATGCCCATCTGGAGGTGAGTACCGATGTTTCCGCCTGCGAGGATAGCGGCATTTTCGGGCTCGACAGCCCATATGACCATATCGGGATACTGAGCCTTGAGAGCTTCACCGATACCTGTGATAGTACCGCCTGTGCCGATTCCCGAGCAGAATCCGTCTATCCTGACAGCTGTCTGCTCCAGTATCTCAAGAGCGGTGTGGTACTTATGAGCGCCTATATTGTTCACGTTGGAGAACTGCTGAGGAACGAAAACGTTCTTGTCCTCCTCAGCCATTCTGAGAGCAGTGTCAAGGCATTCCTGGATACACTTTCCGATATCGCCGTCATCGTGGATGAGCATAACTTCAGCACCGTAGTGTCTGACCAGCTTTCTGCGCTCTTCGCTGACGGAATCAGGCATGATGATAATGGTGCGGTAGCCCTTTACAGCTCCGACAAGAGCGAGACCGATGCCCTGATTGCCGCTGGTAGGCTCAACGATTATGGTATCCTTGGTAATCTTGCCCTCACGCTCGGCGTGTTTTATCATGTTGTAAGCAGTTCTTGTCTTTATTGAGCCTCCGACGTTGAGACCCTCGAACTTAACGAGGATATCAGCGCTGCCCTTTTTTACCATATGGTTAAGTCGGATAAGCGGAGTGTGGCCGATTGCTTCGAGTATGTTGTTGTATATCATTATAATTCTCCTTTAAATTCGTCACTATGATTGTCGACGATATTACACTGTCATTTCTATTATAATATACTTTCGCAGAAAAGGCAAGGATTTTTTATTGCGGTATGTTCTGTGGTGAGCTGTGGATCATGCATCTTTACAGCAAACCTGATTTTTACTATTGACTTTTGTGAAAAAATATTATATAATCGTCATATGGGAATCTCTAAAAACTCATTTCATGAAGAAAGATCAGATGATGCGGCAGATGCAATGAAAGCTCCCGAAGGCTTGCTGTCACATTACGAGGGAGGTTTACGCAGTAGATGCCGTGCATAGCTGATTTTTCTTGGAAGGGGTTTTTAGAGGTTCCCATATATATAAACGGCATCTCTGAAAATATTCTTATGGGGGATTTCAGATTTGACCTGCAGGAGGTAAATTATGAAAAAACATCTTTCTTTTATTCTGGCAGCAGCCCTTACGATGGCCTCTTTCCCGGCTGTCACAGCTTCAGCAGCAGACGACGATAAAAAGGATTTCGTAGTGATAGGCGACAGCATAGCAGCAGGCGAAATAAGAGACGGCTTCGTTGAGCACAACTACGGCGAGATACTTGCGGATTACTACGGCGGTACAGTTGCAAACTACGCAACCTCAGGCATGGACAGCGATGTGCTTCTTAAAAGCGTAAAGGAGCTTTCAGACGAGCAGAAGAATGCAGTCAAAGAGGCTGAATGTGTTGTTATTTCCATAGGCGGAAACGACATTATCCATTACTTCAGCAAGAGTATGCTCACATATTTTGCTGAGCCGAACCCTGCCAACGATTTCAAGAATTTCCTCAAGGCAGGCTACACAGAGGCTGACATCCCGGAAGAGCCGACTATAGATGACCTTATGAAAATGGTAGATGCTGACAGTGTTGCGAATTTCTCAAAGAATATGGTGAACGCTCTTGAACTTCTCGGCGAGATAAGAGGTACAGCTTCAAAGCTCCGCAACTCCAGTAACGGCTACATAAAGACGCATATCGTCAAAAATCTCACTGACACTATTGCTGAGATAAAGAGCATAAATCCTGATGCAGAGATAGTTGTACAGAACATCTATCAGCCTGTACAGCTTACACCTGATTATCTTGCCAAGACCTACGGCAGCGGCTCAAAGTATATCGATATCGTCGGACAGGTAAGAGACGTTGCAGAAGGCCTTACTTCTTCATTCGATGAGCAGCTTGCCGCTGTTGCAGCAGATACCGGTGTGAAGAAGGCAGACATCCGCACTGATTTCACATCAATGGAGGATGGCGTTACCCAGTCCGATGCTAATCCGGGACACGCTGCATACTTCGTTGACATTGCAACAGGTTCACTTTCCACAGGCGATGTTCACCCGAATCAGAAGGGACACCTTGCCATTGCTTCAAAGATAATCACAACTATAGGCGATACTCACAACGACGGCGGACTTCTCTCAGATATCTACGAGAATCTTTCGGACAAGGCTTCATATCCCGCAGCTGCTCTCAAGACATATGAGGCAGCAGCAGGCACATACATGATGGGCGATGTTACATTCGACGGTATCATCGACGGCCGTGACGCAACAATGGTGCTGACTGACTATGCAGCAACATCCACAGGCAAGGCTACAAAATTCAGATACAGACAGAACATCACAGCCGAGGTCAACGGCGACAGCATAATCGACGGCCGTGATGCAACGACTATCCTCACATACTATGCAAAGGCATCGGCAGGCACCGAAAAGGGCAGCTTCGATGATTACATCAAGAATAATAAGTAAGCTTATATTTTAACCCGATAATATTAAATTTAAGTTCCCTCCGGCAGCGGATAAACTGTCGGAGGGAACTTTTTTTATCTGAAATACATAACTCTCTGTAGAAACCTTGCAATAATTTATCAATATTATGATAGAAATAGTCATTTTAATTCAAACGCTGGTGTGCTATAATAGTATCAACAAATAAATTAGCTAATTTATAGACGGCGGATAACATCCGCAAACGGGATAATAAAATAGCCGATACGGCTGAATGAAGGAGAAATAATCATGAAAAATGGTGTAAAAAGGATAGCAGCAGCCATTTCAGCTCTGCTGCTTACAACAGGCACATCCGCATATCTGCCATATTACGGAAACAATGGCATTATGCAGGTGATCACAGCTTCAGCAGCTGCCGAAAACTGGAAACTTGACCTTGGCGGAAATGCTCAGAATGGATTTACAGGAGTAAGTGCCAACGACAAGTACAGCAAGGCAAAAGGTTACGGATTTTCGGGAAATGATGTTAAGAACGTTGCAGCAGCAGGCAGGAACGAACTCAGCGATGCTGTGCAGTTCACAGGAAAGACCAACCTCAATGTGGATGTGCCCAACGGCGTTTACAGCGTAAAGGTAACTCTCGGAAACACAGGACGTACCAGCGTATTCATCGAGGATATGCTCCAGATAGTCAATATGACAGGCAACAATGCAGTACATGAACTGCTTATCCCTGTTACTGACGGACAGCTCAATATCCGTGCAGGCGCAGGAAAGGCAGGAAATGCATATACCATAAGTGCTGTCGAAATCAAGAAGTATTCCGACAGCACAACACTCCCACCCACAATATGGCTGTGCGGAGACTCAACAGTGTGCAACTACTATCCGCTCAACTCCAGCACTCAGGCTGGCTGGGGACAGATGCTGGGAGGATATGTTGACAAGGGATGGAATATAAGGAATATGGCTGCCAGCGGTGAATACGCAAAGGGATTCATCAATAACGGCAACTTCACTCCTATTGAAAAGTACGGCAAGAAGGGCGATGTTTTCATCATCTCCATAGGTATCAACGATACCAAGTATTACAAGGGCAATGAGTACAAGAAGTACATCAGCGACATGACAAAAAAAGCCAAGGCTAAGGGAATGGATGTTATTCTCGTCAAGCAGCAGGGACGTAAGGGCGACTATACAAAGAAGCCTCTCCTCAAGAGCAGATACTATGCAGCTGAGCTTGAGCAGGTCGCAAAGGAGCAGAATTGCCAGATAGTTGACCTCTTCAATCTCTGGCAGGATTACTGCGTATCCATCGGTGCATCCAAGGCTGACGCAATGTACATCGATAACGTTCACCCGAACCGTGAAGGTGCAAAACATCTTGCAGAGCTGTTTGCAACGAAGTTCACTCAGAAGCCCGGCACATCAGCAGCTCCCGTGGTAACTGATGCTCCTGTGCAGACTCAGCCTACAGTGACTGAGCCTCCTGTGACTGCACCTCCTGTGACAGCAGCAACAGATATCATCGACGGACAGATATACACATTCAAAAACGTGAACAGCGGTCTCTACCTTGATATCGAAGGCGGAAACGGTGCTAACGGTGCAAATGTCCAGCAGGCTGCAAATGGCGGCAAGGCAAGCCAGTTCAAGGCTGTAGCAGCAGGCAACGGCTATTATTACCTTGTATCACAGCTGGGCGACGGCAATTCCTACGCTCTCGACGTAAACGGCAAGAAGACCACTGACGGAGCTAATATTGAGCTCTATACATTCAACAAGGGCGACAACCAGCAGTTCAAGTTCGTGAAGAACAACGACGGTTCTTACGGTATCCTCACTAAGATAACAAACGATGCTTCTGCTCTCGATGTAAATGAGCAGTCAAAGAATACAGGCGCAAACGTTCAGCAGTACAAGTACTCCGGCGGTGCTAATCAGAAATTCATCATTGAAGCTGTAAATGCACAGGCAGCAGAGCCTGCAACAACAGCAGCTCCCGTAGTTACAGATATCCCTGTAGTTACACAGGCTCCTCCGACACAGCAGTCAGCCACACTCTGGGGCGATACAAACTGCAACGGAACAGTTGACATGAGCGACGCAGTACTTATCATGCAGACTCTTTCAAATCCATCCAAGTTCTCTGTTACCGATCAGGGCAGAGCAAATGGTGACGTATCTGAAAGCGGCAACGGACTTACCAATGCAGACGCACTTGCGATTCAGAAATACTGCCTCGGAGTAATATCCAATCTTCCTGAGTCCTACTCGGCTCAGCAGCAGACTCAGCAGCAGACTCAGCCGCCGGCAACATCCGCACCTGCCACAACAGTGACAGAAGCAGCTCCCGTGCTGGAAAATGTCTACTTTGCATCTGATATGAAGATAACCAACGGCGCTCCCGAGGATACCAACAAGGGCTTCACAGGCAAGTCATACGTCAATCTTGACAACAACAATAAAAGCGCTATCGAATGGACTGTAAACGCTCCTCAGGCAGGCAACTACCTCTGCACATTCAACATCGCCAACGGCGGAGCTGACAACCGTCCAATGAAAATAGAAGTCAACGGCGGCAAGGACTTCTGGATGCAGGATTTCCTTACCACAGGTGACTGGACCAAGTGGGAAGAACGTGGAATAGTACTCCCTCTGAAGCAGGGCAGCAACTCCATCAAGATGACATCCGCATCTGCTCAGGGCGGTCCTAACCTTGACTACATGAAGACCGAGCTGACCGATGAGCCGATAGCTCAGATATACGAAGCTCCTACAACACCTGTTGTTGACAATACAAACAAGAATGCCGCAAGAACTATCTACATTGCCGGCGATTCCACAGTACAGACCTACAACAAGAGCTATGCTCCTCAGCAGGGCTGGGGCGCATTCCTGGGAAGCAATCTTTCCGACAAGATAACCGTATCCAACCAGGCTATCGCAGGCAGAAGCTCCAAGAGTTTCTACGACAACGGCCGTCTCGACACTATCCTCGGCACTATCAAGAAGGGCGACTATCTCCTGATACAGTTCGGCATAAACGATGCCGCTTCAAACAAGGCTGAGAGATACGCTCCCACAAGCGGAAAAGTTCCCGGCAGTAAGGGAAGCTTCGAGGACTACATGGCAAAATATATCGAAGGCGCACAGAAAAAGGGTGCAACTCCGATCCTTGTAACAACAGTTATTGGTCTGAAGGCATATGACAAGGGCTCAAAGACTTTCAAGGGAAGTTATACCAACTACTGCAATGCTATGAAACAGCTTGCAAAGTATTACAATATACCTGTTATCGACCTCAATACGCTTATGGTACAGCATTATAATTCTATTGGTTATGACGCTGCGTACAAGTACCATATGTGCTCCACAGGCGGAACTGATATGACTCATTTCACCGAAACAGGAGCAAAGGCTGTAGCTAAGCTCGTGGCTGACGAGCTGAAAAAGCAGGGGCTGGTATAAAAAGGTCACGTGCCGTTTCATGGGCATGGATCTTTCCTTTCATTCATTCTGTTTCACCTCATACGGAACAGGATATCCCTCTTTGTAAGGCAGTATAATGCTGTCAACCATCCTTCCGTATCATGCGTAAGGGCACAGTTCAACTGTGGCATGATACGGGAGGCTACCTCTTGCGGACAGGAAGATCTGTCCGCTGTTTTTTTATTATGGATAACGGGCGCTCGGAAAGCGCCCGTATATTTTTGTAATAACATCAATCTGAAAAACAGCGTTACACCGTCATAAAAATGCAAAAAAAATGCTTCCCGAAGGAAGCTTAAAGGTATCAGGCCGCTCGGCCATAGAGAATAGAGGGAAAGAGTTTGCTGCGCTTTTACGGCCGCCTGACGCCTAAACAGACGGTCAGCAGCAGCAAAATCTATTTGCAGTGAATACTGCTGATGGATTCTTCCGGCTTCCTGCACTTGCCGGAGGAACCCTTGGAGATGTAAGCACCGTAGGATAGGGAGTTCTCAGAGAGGGGGGGAGAACCGGAATCGTAAGTGACCTGTAACGATTGAAACATCAGGGTAGCCGTTCTTGTTACGATGCTTCGTACATCTCATTACAATATTATTATACTCAGAATCCGACGAAAAACAATCTACTAAAGTATCTAATTGAGAAGATTATTTTTTTCGGGAGAAGAAAATGTGTAAAATAGTCTTGCAATATGGCTGATGATATGATACAATAGTACACATAAAGAAGTATATCTTCATCCCGAAAGGAGCTTTACATGAGCAAAAGAATCTTACTCGGAGTTATTGCTGCCGACTGCCATATCAGCTTTCAGGCAGAGATACTCAGAGGCATAATCTCTCAGAGCTTCCGTTCAAACTGTGATATAGCCATATTTGCTCCTCTCCATAATTTTTCTCTGACTTCACTGCATAAAGATACCGAAAAGCAGATTTTTGAACTGCTGTTCTCTGACAGGACCGACGGACTTATCTATGACAGAAATACCATACAGAATGACGATATGAGGGCTTATATCGATGAGCTCTGCCGCAATTCGGGAAAGCCTGTGATGCTTCTCGATTTCAGCGACCACAAGAATTTCGAGACCACCTCCGTGGACGACTGTGACGCTTTCGAGACCATCACCGACCACCTCATCGAAGTCCACGGCAAAAGGAAAATCTACTGCCTGACAGGTCCGAAAAAGACCTACAGCGCCGAACAGCGTCTTAGCGGATACAAGCGCTCGATGAAAAAGCACGGCATTACCATAGGCAAGGAATGGGCGATATACGGCGATTTCTGGCATAATGCCGCCAACGAACTGGCAAGGTGCATAATTTCGGGAGAGCTTGAACGCCCCGAGGCTGTAGTCTGCGGCAACGATGTTTCGGCAATAATTCTCTGCAATGCCCTTATCGAGGGAGGGATAAGAGTCCCCGAGGATATAGCTGTCACAGGCTATGACGCTTCCCCCGAAGCTAAACAGAATTCCCCGTCCATCACCAGCTACAGCCGCCCTAATTTCCAGCTGGGCGCAGAGGCTGTACGCCGCCTTTACCGCATAATCACGGGAAAGATATGCAGCAAGGTGCGCAACGAGTACGGCGGACTTTCCTTCGGACAAAGCTGCGGATGCCGCCGCAGTACCGATATCCGCAAGAAGGAAAGCCGCAGCGACATCATCAACAACCGCTATGAGAATTACTTCCTCTACGGCGATATGCTTTTCGATATAACCAACACGGGAAATATCCAGGATTTTGCCGACAGACTGGATAATTACACCTATTTCCTCCACAAGATGAAAAAGCTGAGGATATGCCTGACGGACAGCTTTATCCGCTCAACGTCATCGACTTCTGCTGATAATGCCGCTGTAAATCTGGGATTCGGCGTAGACAGCGCCATGCACGTTGTACTTGCAAAATCGTCCATCGGACGTGAGTACGGCATGGATGAGAGTTTTCCTGCATCGGATGTGCTGCCTGATTTCACAGGCGACAAGAAGTATCCCTCTGCGTATTACATCTCTCCGCTCCACTACAATGACAACTTCTTCGGCTATTCGGCGCTGTCATTCGGCAAAGAACCCATGACATTCTCGCCCATATACTATCAGTGGATAAACTACGTAAACGTGGCTCTTGAGCAGATGCGCATACGTGCCATTCTGAACAATACCGTCCTTTCCGCAGGCAAAGCCCTTATGCACGACGACGTTACGGGAATGCCCAACAGAAACGGAATATGCAGTATTTTCAGGGAAAAACTGGCACAGTCGCCATCCCGCAGCCTTACTGTTGAGTGCATAGCTGCCGAGCTTCACGGGCTTAAAAAAGCCTACTATCAGGACGGCGAGGAGAAAAGCAACCGCATAACCAACAGCTTTGCGGCTATACTGAAAAAATGTGCCGCTCCCGGCGAGATAGTGGGAGTATGGTCGCCGCAGATGTTCTGTATCATAAGCTTCGGAAAGGAACGCACGGAAAAGGTCTACGAGGATATATGCTCACTGATACGCCGCTCCGACAATGAGGAAAGGAGAAGCCTTCCTGCGGATTTCTCCATAGGCACGTACACTCAGACTATCTCCTCATTTGATGAACTTTCAGGATGTGTGTATCAGGCATCCATAAACCGTGTCTACACCTATACCACATCGGACAGCAATTCCAATCCGCAGTTCGACAAGCTTTGTCAGCTCAGGGGAAAAATGCGCAAGCACCCCGAGGAGCAGTGGAATATCAGCACTATCGCCGACAGCCTCTACCTCAGCAAAAGCTATCTTCAGAAGATATACAAGACCTATTTCAATAAGAGCATAATCGAGGAGCTGATAGAATTCCGCCTTGAAAAGGCAAAGGAGCTCCTGACGGAGACAAATATGACTATCACCGATATTTCCCATGAATGCGGCTATTCTTCGTACAATTATTTCGTGCGTCAGTTCAGACATTCCGAGGGGGTATCGCCTACGGAATACCGTAATTCAAAGGAGAGTGATAAAAATGAGGGCTGAAGTGATACTGATGAAGTGCCCCGAAACCGGCGGTATCTACGGAGTGCGCACTGAGGAGAGACACGGTGACTGGTACAGGACGTGGGCTTTTAAGGTGAATGAGCGCACCGCCGCCCGTGAAGGCTTTGACAAGACGGTGATACGTGGAAATCTCATCCCCGACGATGAGTATAACGGATGCCCCTACTGCAAGGCCGTGTATTTCGTGCAGTGCAGCAGATGCGGAAAGCTTTCCTGCTGGAACGGCGAAGAACGTATGACCTGCGCATGGTGCGGACTTACAGGCGACACACGGCAGACTGAAGAAGCCATTGATGTTGAGGGCGGCGGCTACTGATGCCGCTCCGACAAAGAGTGCAGAAAAAGTCTGGACAGCCCCCGGGCCGGTGTGATATAATGAATCTGAACTGAATGAGGTGACTGCCGTGAAAGACCGGATCGAAGGATTTCAGGCTTCCATTTAATAAGATATGAGAGGTGATAATATGAGTCAACATAACGGATTCAGTCTGCTTCAGCCTGCGGGAACATCCCCCGAATACCGCAGACTTCCCGATCATGTGATGCATGATCTCGGGCTTGAGGCATTTTGTCAGGCTGTATCAGGCGATGCAAAGGAACAGCGCCTGATCACGAATGTTCTTTCGCAAATGACGGATGACGGGAAGGTCGCTGTATACCGTCAGCAGATATTCGGTGATATCCTCAGGATACCCGAACTTAGAAAGACTATGCTGGAGCTTTTTGACAAGATACAGTTCATGAAGGATTTTTCCACCATGCACAGGACCTCGGATGAGGAGCTGGGATTGTGGCATCTCTTTCACCGGCTTGACGAGCTGGATGGCTATATCAGAACTGTTGAGACTATGCGTGACTGCCTTTCGGACGAGAGGATAAAGTCGGAGGGACTGACTGCACTGAGGGAGCATATCAACGAACTTTACGATGAGGCTTGCTTTGCCGATATGAAGAAGGATATCGCTGAACTGAAAGTGAAGGCCTCCGATGTGCAGAGCGTTACCCTCGGAGTCAATGTCAACGAGCGCTTTGAAGCCGTCAGCATCGGTCTTATCTCTGTAAATAAAAAGCAGTTCAAAAAGTCGGGCATTGTCAGCAATTTTGCCGACGCCATAGCATCAAAGGACAAAATCCGTGATACCGCTGACTGGGACGGCGATATGCATTATCAGCTCATCGAAAAGGAGAATAATGCAAATGTCGGCGCTTTTATCGAAAAGCTGGGAGGCTTCACGGCTGTGAGGAATACTTCCTTTGTTGACGGAAATATCCGCTCCACAGTTGTTAATACTCCCGAGGGTGATGGTACGGGCAATGCGACTTTTTACCTTGATACCGTGGTGAATAAGATGCTGGGTTCCCTTGTGAAGAAACTGAGGGACACCCTTACAAGATACGCAGAGGTGGCCATCGTTAATATTTCGGGATTGGTGCCCGAGTTTATCTATTACATCAGATGTGCGGAGTTTATCAGCGGTCTTACGGAAAAAGGATGCGTATTCTGCCAGCCTCAGCCCGTTTCGGATGGAGAGGAATCCATGCAGGCAAAGGGATTCTACAATCTGAAGCTGGCAATGAACATGGAAAATGTCAGCGATATCGTCCCCAACGACCTTACATTTGATAAAGAGCATACCGTATATATACTCACAGGTGCAAACCGTGGCGGAAAAACCACGATAACCCAGGCTGTCGGTCAGCTTTTTGTTCTGGCACAGGGAGGACTTTTCGTCCCTGCGGAGAGTTTCAGCTATGTGCCCTGCGACTGCATATTCACCCATTTCCCTGCGGACGAGGACAAGACTATGGATCTGGGAAGACTGGGCGAGGAGTGCGTCCGTTTCAGGGAGATGTTCACTCAGTCCACAAGCAGGAGCCTTCTGCTGCTGAATGAGACATTCTCCACCACCTCATTTGAGGAGGGCTACTATATCGCAAAGGATTCGGTAAAGGCACTCCTGACCAAAGCGGTGCGGACGATATACAATACCCATATGCACAAACTGGGAGAGGACGCCGAGGAGTTCACCCGTGAAAGCAGGGGAGCAGGTGCAGCCTCACTGATAATGCGTACTGACGGCGGCAAGCGCTCATTTAAGGTAGCTCTTGCACAGCCCGAGGGTTCCTCCTACGCAAAGGATATTGCCGAAAAGTACGGCGTGACCTATGATATGCTTGTCGGAAGCGGCGGCGAATGATAAAACAGAATAGCCGCATTTCGACATAAACGATTTACAATAATAATTCTGCCCCCTGACAGGAACACACAATAAAAACGGATGTGCGCTGTCAGGGGGCAGTATTCATTTTTTTGTATTGTTATTCACTGAATCTGATAACTGCCTTTCGCAGTTCGATCAGGTCGAATACATCTACGCTGTCATCTGAATTCATATCAGCGTAGAAGAAAAGCGTCTTATTGAACGGCATACCGTCGTTAAGCAGGTACTTTTCAAGGATAACAAGATCTTCTACACCAAGCTTATTATCAAAGTTGAGGTCGCCCTTGAGGATGCTGGTGGCTTCCATTTTCCAGATACCGTTTTCGGTCGTGCCATCTATAATATCGCCCTGAACAGATCCTATAAATTCTATGAAAGTGAAATTTTCCATTGCAGGATGTTCTATCCATTCATTTCCCTGGATACGCAGGCGTCCGTATCTTTCATCCAGAGTTCCGGTGAAATAGTAGCTTCCGTCCAGGGCATACTTTGCTTCTGCCTTGTTGGAAGGTGAGAATACAGCGCTTCCTGTTATTTTGCCGTCATCAGAGATATCGGTGATCGAGAACTTGATGTTTCTTCTGACAACAACGCTGCCGCTATATCCGTCATATTCTCCGAACCATTCACGCTTTAAAGCAGCAGGATCAACGGAATAGCGCACGAAGCTGTCAGATTTCTTTTCAAGGCTGAAAGGACGATCTTTTTTGTTGTCAGTGATGCCTGTGATCTTGCCGGAAACTAAATTACCTTTAAAATCGAGAAAAGACCAGTTGTCTGCGTTCTTGATCCATTCATCGCCTTTGAAGCGGATCTCACCTGTAGCAAGGTCGCAGGTGCCGCTGAAGCAGTAACTCTGATTTTCTGAAGAAGTGATGGTAGCCACACCGCTGAATTTTCCGTCAGCGTCGCATTCGTCGATATTAAGGCTTATTTCTCTTTCGATAGCTGTGCCGTTTTTGTGACCGGTATAAGTTCCTGACCATGTACCCTTGATATCATCAGCGGTAACAGGTTCAACAGTTTCTGCGGCTTCAGTGGCAGCTGCGGCGGCAGTATCAGCGTTATCCTCCGCCATAACAACAGCTGTTCCGCTGTTGCTGAGAAGCGCCATTGCAGCGAGTGTGCATACTAAATTTTTGATTTTCATATAATTTCCTCCCTGAACAATAATGTCTATATCAAAACTATATAGCAACATATGCTATTATAACATAACATACTATAAATGTCAAGCATGGCCATAATAAAAGGCACGGCAACAGCATTTACTTTTTTGCGTTAAATCATAGATATTGAGAAACGTCCGTAAAACATCGCTGCGCTTGCTTTACTGCTTTTTTAGGGGGACGCTGTCCCCCTCATTCACCCCCTGCAAGGGAGATAACATCCCCCTTGACCCCGGAATGCCGCCTTCGGCGGTTTTTTATTAT
>OCTW011618977.1_pt1 | contig 14232 bp, 10 predicted proteins | sample 1539671 | NCBI WGS metagenome assembly OCTW01 (sample SAMN02144230, study PRJEB22623) | gut metagenome | biome: sheep rumen | host: Ovis aries | place: New Zealand
CGCCGCCAATACTGCCGATGCCAGATCCATAACCGCCGCCGCCACCACCGCCACCGGCAATGCCAATTCCAGAAAGGCCTGCTCCAAATCCAGCGCCCGTACCAAAAGCATCCCCTTCGGCAGTCTCTGGCATAAAATCGAGCGCATCCCCCAGACCGGCACTCGATCCAAACAGACTCTCCATGTCATGAAGTTTGGCCCCACCCAATGCAGCCTGAATACCAACCGGTTTATCGACTTTGTTTAAGTTTGCAATCTGGTTATTTGTATCATCGATCTTGGGACGGTCCATATCTTTCATAGAATCGTCAATAATCATATTATCGACATCTTCAATGACAGGAACTTCTTCTTCCTTCTCTTCCTGTTCATGCTCCTGCACTTCACTGATGAGCTCCACCCAGCGTGTATCCATTCCAAGATACTTGGTTTTCTCGATGGGGTCAGCCTTCCAGCTGGCAAACAGTATGAGCGCCGAGTGCAAAGCAAAACTCAACACCAACATGCGGGCAACAGGACTCTCGAGCGCCTCTGTCAACGATATGACGCCCATCCCAGCCAAAGGCGGAACTTCGGCTGATTTGTAGAAAATGGCGATATCCAAACCGGGGGATAAATTCGCAATCACCCAGTCATCGTCACCGAATTCGTATGTCTCAACGCCATCTGTCGTTGATTTGGGATCGCGGTTTTCTCCAACTGCCCAGGTTTTACCATTCACAGAAAGCGATGCGACCATCCCCTTTTTCAAGTTCAGCTTTCCATGATCAAAAATGGTAAACGAATTCGTATAATCATCCAACTTGACTACGAAATCACAATTTTCATGATTTCCGATGGTAATCTTCGAATTCTGTACGTTCTTTTCCGACAGCACCTGCTGATGGAATAACATCGCTGCGTAGAGTTGCTTTTTCATGGTCGTCAAATACTGCCTAATATCCTTCATTCATCCATGCATACAAATGAGCATGCCTTGGTATCTTAGCATGTGACTTTATAGGGTTAAACCTCTTTTTTGCCCCATCGGACAAGAATTCACATCCGTATTCCCCCCGTAACCACCATGTCGTTGAGATTATAGATCCATGCGTCGGCGTATTTGTACATACATGTACAAATAGCCGACGCTCGCAGGCCGTATGCGCCACAAGGCGCATAGGCCGCGACTTCATGATATAAACTTGCGACGATAAATCCCAAACATGGCAGTTAAAAGGAATATCAACGGCATCCCATGCCAATGCGCCGAACGATATATCGATCCTGCAGAGCAATCATCCTCACTATCATCCAGCCTGAGCTGTTTTTTCAGCCAAGGGTAATGATCCGGTATCGTCGTCGAAACCGAATAACTCTCACAATTGGCATCCCCAAAAGAGACGACGGCCATCACATGCTTTTGACCATCGACATCGACAAGCAAAGGTCCGCCCGAATCCCCATTACAAGGGCCACCCTTTTCCAAATCCTGAATAATGGCGCCCTCAGGAACGCCCAATAATTCACCCATTGAATTGGTATATTCGCAAGAACCTTCTCCCAGGTAACAATATTTTCCGATAAAACCTTCCGCCCAAAGGCGCTTGTTGCTTAGACCATTGTCATCGACACCATATCCCGAAGCTTCGAAACGCGTATGATTGTTCACCATCGACAATATCACGCCAGAATCTTCGAGAATCGGAATCGGTGAAGCAACTCCGGCGGGCACATCCTTATTCAGCCAAAGCAAAGCCAGGTCATGATAGCTATATTCCTGATCATAATAATTATGAATGGAAAGACGGTTTGCTGTAAAAATATGATCATTATCGGGATCGGTGACATCTTCACCCAGAACCGCAACAATTTTTTTATCATTAAAATAGGTTGTAAAAGGGAAATTATCAGCATTGCTGACGCAATGTGCAGCCGTTAATACGACATTTTTATCGATAAGCGTTCCCGAACAATAACTCGTAACCCCACTTCGGCTCTGTATGCCAATCGCAACGACCCCGCTGTATTGTTCATCCCCGGCTGGCTGCCCATTCATAATCGCATGAGAAACAGTGCTACAATCCATGAAATCATCTTCCGAGGCACACCCAGACAGAAATAATATTCCAATCAACCCCCAAAATATTAAAATATTATTTTTCATAATTTCGATATCCTCTTTCTATATCGCTTTTACAAGCCGTTCCATAGAACGTCCCTTATACAATTATCCCTCTAAAAAACCACTTCATGGCAGCCGGCCCCCTAAAATTCACTATCCATATCCCTTGCGAGATTTTCGAACAGCGTAAACTCACCAAACCACCGAAGTTTAATGGTGCCGGTTTCACCGCTTCTCTGTTTGGCAATAATGACCTCGGAGATATGTTTTTCGGTCGAATCTTTATTGTAATAATCGTCGCGATAAATGAATGTAATGACGTCGGCATCCTGTTCAATTGCACCTGATTCACGCAAATCCTGGAGCATCGGGCGTTTATCCGGTCGCGATTCGACACCGCGGTTCAGCTGCGAAAGAGCAATAATCGGAATGCTCAATTCTTTCGACAAACTCTTCAGCGTTCGGCTAATCTCAGAGATTTCCTGCTCACGCGAAGAGGTATTCCCCGTTCCTGTCATCAACTGAAGGTAATCGATGATGATCATACCGATATTGCTTTCGGTTTTGAGGCGCCGGGCTTTTGCAGCGAGTTTTGTAATTGAGATTGCAGGCGTTTCATCGACAAAAATTGGCGATTTCGTAATCATCTGCATCACCTGCAAGATGCGGTTCCACTCGGCATCGTTAAACGTACCGCGTCTCATCTGATCTCCCGACACACGTGCGCGCGACGACATCAATCGGCTTCCCAGCTCTTCTTTCGTCATTTCGAGTGAAAAGAAAGCCGCCGGCACATGATGATCGATCGCGGCATTCGCAAGGAAATTTAATGCGAGTGCCGTTTTGCCCATACCAGGACGAGCAGCCAGAATCGTCAGCGTACCAGGCTTAAACCCTGCTGTTTTGTTGTCATAATCGATGAATCCAGAACTGATGCCAGGAATCTGATTCTTATTCGTATAGAGCTCCTCGAGCTGCATATAAGTCGATTTCATGACCTCATTGGCCGTGTAATAGGCACGATTGGCGTCCGAGAGCGTCAAATCAAAGACTTTCTGGTTCAAATCATTGATGAAATCAGTCACGCTCTCCATCGGCAATTGCGCCTGAATCCGCGCCGTCTCGGCAATCTGAATCGCTTTGCGCAAAATCGAAGCATTCTTAATCAACTCGGCATAACGACGAATGTTAATCGCCGATGGCAAACGCTGCGTCAGATTCGTCAGATACGAAATCCCTCCTGCGTCTTCGAGCAATTTGAGCTGCATCGTGCGTGCATAGAGCGATGCCAGATCTATCGGCTTTTGCAGCGCGTCCAACTCCTGCATGGCCTTAAAGATCTGCCGGTTCAATTCACTGTAAAAATCGTCCGGCACAAGGACATCACTTGCCAACGATATCGTCGAATTATCGAGCAAAATGCTGCCAAGTAGCGAGAGCTCAGCCTCGATATTCTGCGGAATCTGCAGTTTGGTTTCCGCCGCTTGTTCAGGTTTATTCGGCATTTTTGCCATAACGATCCTTTTCATTTTGGGGCGCCTGCTATTGGGCTTGCGCCCAATACGCATCGCATGCACCGTCTATGGCCTGCGGCCATACGCCGCTGCTATTTTTATCCATTCCATTGCAAAGTGCGTTGCTTCGATGCGGTATAAAGCAAAATCGCCGATGCCACACTCACATTCAAAGACTCGACCGCTGGATTCTGGGCAATCCGAACCATTTGATCACATAAAGTCCGCGTCAGACGACGCATGCCAGAACCTTCCGATCCCATAATGAGCACCGTTGCACGGTGATAGTCAATCGACGTTTCTGCATCACCTTCGATATCGGCACCCACGATGTGAAAATCCAAATCTTTAAGCTGGCGCAAAGTCTGAGCAATATTTGACACACGACAAACCGGTATGCGGTAAGCCTGCCCCGCCGAAGTTTTAATGCTCGTCGAAGTCATTTGGGCTGCACGATCTTTGGGAATAACAACCGCATCCGCACCAAAGGCTGCTGCCGAACGAATAATGGCCCCCAAATTATGAGGATCCTGTATTTGATCGAGCACGACGATGAGAGGTTGTGCACTCAGATGCTCAAGCACATCATCCAGTTCCGTATACTGAAATTGCGGCAGTTCCAACAAAACACCCTGGTGCCGCGTCTCACCTGTGCGCCGTGTCAATTCCTGCATGGGGACCGCTATCGGATCAATTTGAATTTCCCTGCAAATCTCTAGAATCGGCTCAACATCCTTCGTCTCGCGCGTCTCGGCGATATACAGCTTCGATTTTGCAAGCATCTGTGCGGGAATCATCTGCAAAGCTTCCTCGACAGGATGCAGCCCACACACAATAAAACGGTCTTCTTCCGTCATCCCAGGTTTGCGCTCACGCCTGTCACGACAAAATTGACCGCGGGAATTGGATTGGCGCGCCGGACGTTCATTCGCTCGATGCTCTCTCTTCTTATTGTTATTCATAAGGATTCACACTTCCTATCCAAAACATGCTTATACCACGCATGCTCATTGAATTCCCCCTTTTTACCCCAAACGGTCTGTGGATAGCAAACGAACATTCGTTCCACTCCAAAACCCACAAGCACCCACATGTGGTTTGAAAAAAAAATATTCCTGGGTGAAACCTAAAGGGTTTCCTCTTTCCCATTCCCACCCGCCTGCCAGCGCTCCAAACCCATAAAATCGCTGGTTTGACACACGAGTCCCTTTCCGCCGTGGGGTGGCGTAAAAAAAAGCATCCCTGTGTGCCTGGCATGCATGACGCTGCAGTATGATGTCCCGCGTCCGAGCTCATAATACTGCAAACCGCCCCTTCGATCGTTCATGCATTATGTTCAGGGGTTTTCCATTGTCAGATAAATCCAGATGGATACATCGCGATACCTCATAAGAGTGAAGGACCATTCCTCCACTCTAATGATGCCAAGCAAAATTGCTTTGTTACATTTTTTTTCATCATTCAAGGCACACTTTCGATGAATACCCTTGCACGATATCCGTATTCTCAGATTTGGGATTGCAAATCTCAGGCATGATAAAAAGGCAAATGCCCAAAAAACACATTTCTACGATTGAAACAATGATGACAATTAACAAAAAACTCAAAGGCATATTTATCCTGTTTGTAACCTACATCGTTGCATTAACGGCTGGTATATTGATTTTTCATTCGATAAAGAATCTGATACCTCTCTATTATGCGATCTTCATAGCCAATGCTGCAGCAACAGTTTTGACATGGATGTCCGGGGTGATATTTAAAAGTGCGTCGATTTATGATCCCTATTGGTCTGTGCAGACACCGGCCATTATGATTGCACTCATCATCATGACCGGCACATGCACACCGGGAACGCTGATATTTCTGGCATTTGTACTCTTCTGGGCGATTCGCCTGACTGCAAATTTTATCGCTGGATTCCACGACATATCCTACGTCGACTGGCGTTATAAGATGCTTAAAGAAAAGACAGGCTCTCTGTTCCAGATCGTCAATCTGTTGGGTATCTGCATGTTCCCGACGACCGTCGTCTATATTGCCTCTCTGCCTGCATTTGCCTATATCCTCGAAAATCGGGATTTCAGCCTGCTGAATACCATAGGACTTGCCGTGATGTTTTTGGGCACAATGCTGGAACTCTTTGCCGATAGACAAATGAAAACATTTATTAAAACACGCAAAGACCGTTCTGAGATCATTCGCACCGGCCTTTGGAAATATTCTCGCCATCCCAATTATCTCGGCGAAATTCTTTTTTGGTATGGCGTAGCACTTGTATATATACTGCCGGATTTGAATCATTTGCCCTACCTTGCCGGAGCTGTCATCAATCATCTCATGTTCCTGTTTATCTCGGTACCGCTTGCAGAAAAAAATATGCAAAAATACAAATCCAATTTTGAACAATATAAAAAAGAAGTCCGTATGTTCCTGCCTTTAAAAAAATAATGTTCTGCTATAGTAACTATTCAGCCGTGGACAGATGATTAATTTGCCATGCTTCTACAATGTCAAGGTATCTGGGAACAGGCAGAAGTAGCTCATGCACAATGCAATATCTGTTTTCTGAATATAAACCATTCCCTCAAGAATACTTGCTGCTGCCCGATGTCTGATGCCTGATACGAGAGAAGACTCAACCAAATTCCTTAAATTACAATATGGGGTGAACAAGTAACGAATGAACGCCTGAGAAAACACTTCAAAATTTCATTGTTCTTTGATAAAATGTAGAATGGGGGTATAAAGGAGAATGTATGAAATACCTTAAATATGTTGCCATCAGTTTGATTCTCACTTCCTGCACATTGGAAGAAATTTGCGAAGAAGGTTCACACAAAGAAGGCGACAAATGTGTCAACAATCCGAATACCACCACGGAATGTGGTTATCCGACAGTGGATTGCACAGCGCTGGACAATGTCAATCCTAAGGATGTAATATGTGAGGAAGGCATTTGTCAGATACGATCGTGCGAGACTCAATATGTGCTTAAAGACAATAAATGCATCTCTATCGAAGATACGACAAAAGACTGCGGATCGATAAAAGAGAATTGTCCAACCATTGAAGAAGCCAAATCCATTGAATGCAATAATAAACAATGCACCATTATCGAATGCAAAACAGGATTCATCCTTAATGACAGCATGGAATGTAGACCAGATGGCGTATCGTTTATAGACGAATGCAATGAAGCCAACGAAAATGAATCCTACTGCCATGGCAGTACAACGAGAGCAACCTGCACCAATGGTAAGTGGCTACATACTGAGTGTAAAGATGGCTGTAAGGATGGTGAATGTCAGGAACCGACTGCAATCTGTACAGCCCAAAAAACACGTTGCAACGGTAATGATCTCGAATTCTGTACAGGTTCAGGCTGGACAACAATTCCATGCCCCAATGGATGTGAAGACGATCAATGTATCACCAAAACCGCTCCGGACGAAAAGCTCTGCACAAACGGTGCTATCGAATGTAATGTAAAAGATGTCGTCGTTTGTTCAAACAACACCTGGAACATAGTCGAAACCTGCAATCATTCATGTGAAAACGGTCATTGCATGGGAGGGGAAACCATCATAGAAGGCGATCCCTGTGATGATGCGACGATGGAAGCATTTTGCAGCGGAAATTCCGTCTTTTACTGCGATCCTGAATCACAAAGAGTTCAAGCTGAGGATTGCGATAAAAAAGTGTGCAAACAATCGGCAATCGTAGGTGCCACGTGTGCCATCAATCCTCAGGATGTCAAAGAAGATTGTAAGGAACCAGGCCAAACCTTACGTTTTAAAGATTCGTGTAGCATTTTTGAACAATCAGGCGGTTCCATGGTGGCACTCTATTGTGAGCAGATTGACGATGAAGTATATGGCGTTGCTATTCGGGCAGACAGCATTTGCTTTAAAGGAGATGAAAACGAATACCTTGCTCTCACCTGCACATCGAATGACATGGAAGTATTTGCATTCAGAAGTTGCACATCATGTGTCATGGTCGCTTCCCCCAAGCTCCCTAACAGCCAAATGACAGCTATGTGCGATGGACAGCCAATCTCAAAAGATGACACGCTGTCTTTAACCACAGACCAATATATTCCTTGCTCTCCTAATTGTAAACTAACCGACGGCACGAAATGCATTGACTGGTGCAACTCTGTTGACAGTACAAAAAAATGTGTTGTGGATACACAAGACGGTCGTGTGCAATGCCTTAGTCCATGTTCTACGGAGGGACAAACTGCTTCTGTGTGCTCATTCAGCGACAATGTCCTGTCTAATTATACATGCAGAAAAAAAGGAATATACACGCTTAATGAACTCGACAACCGGCAGTTCTGTGCCAACAGATGTAGTACATCTTATACAAGTTGTGACGAGCAAGGCTTCTTAACCTATGAGTATTGCGGTACCAAAGCACAAGCCGGCTCAACTTTGGATCAGCTCTGCCAACAGGAAAATTTTAACTCCAATGCATTTTGTTATACGCAGGAAGGGAAAAATTATTATACATGTTTCGAACAATGTTCCCCCACAAATGAGGGTGATACAAAACGAAAATGCAAAGAATATTCAAACGCAACTGTCCTCAACGAAGAAACTTGCAAAAATATAGATGGACGATATGTTTATTTCTATAATGAATTGTCTGTCGTTCGCATCTGTCCCTCATCCTGCAACGCATCACATACGGATTGCCTGTAAATAATTACCACATCAATTATCGTTCCTCAGAGCTTAACAAACGGATTTGCTCTTGGCTAGCGCTCTTCACTTTTTTTTGAGTTTGTCAGTTCTAAAGTTTATCGTGACTATATCAGATAAAACCTCCAGCAATTTGAAAAATGAGCAACAATAGTTGCAAACAAATACTTTGTAAAATAAAACATCTCGAAGGACTGAACTATTACCCCACATTCGTTACTACTCAGCCGCTATACGAAACCCGTAGGGCTTCAATATCAATAGCCCCTGGTTGCCGTGCAGCGGCTACCGGGGATCATGCGATATCACATGATTCAGAACCCCGTAGGGGGCCAATACAAACGATAGATTTCTTGCTTTGCATTTACCATCCAAAACAATCCATTTCAATCCTCGGCCGGATTCTCCGACGTTTTTGCCTCTTTATTTGGATTATCATACGCATCCTTAATCTTTTTATACAATTCATCATTGTTCGGTAATCCTCGCAAATACTCGTTGATCAAGCTCTCCAAATGGAATTGCCACAATTCTTCGGCTGTCAAATTCTCTTTTACCATCCTCAAAAAATATGCACCGCCGATCTGATAATCCTCGCCAAGCTCCGGAATACTACAAATAGCTTTGTTCATCGCATCCATGCGCTGGCGCACTTCGCCAGTAATTCCCATACTTTCTGCGGTATCTTCGGGAGAAATCTTTTTCCACGCAAACCGCCGCCGCAGCGCAAAATCCATGTTCTCCACACTGCGATCGATGTCGTTCATCGTGCCAATAATATAGACATTATCTGGCACATAGAACCCCTCACCACTAAAAACATCATCTTCTTCAGCATCCACAAGCTGCTGGTACTGCGTCTTAACGCGCCCCTTCTCGCCACGATACCCCGGATCGATTGCGAAAAACAGCTCACCAAAGATCTTGCTCAAATCCCCACGATTGATTTCATCGATGATAAAGACGTAGTTATGTTCATGGTCTTTTATAGCCTTTTTACAAAACTTTTTAAAAATCCCATCATCCCTTTTGAACACCACATTATCACCACTTCTATCAGGCCTCAATCCTTCAACAAAATCGACGTAATCATAAGATGGATGGAATTGCACAAAGCCGATGGTGTTTTTTCGGTCTTCTGGTTTAAAACCATCGTTCATCGCTTCTGCGATTTGCCTAGCAAGATAGGTCTTTCCTGTACCAGGAGCACCCGTGAGGATGAGGTTGCGTCTTGATTTGAGAAGTTTAACATAAATGTCAATATCGTTACCCATATTTAAACAACTCCCTTTTGGTTTATCATTGCCACTAGATCTTCCATACATACGGTCTTTCATAGCTGCAATCATATATTTCTCATCAACTGGCAAATATGCTTTTTCTTTTATATTATGAACAAAATTGACATATTCTTCAAAAGAATGTGGATTCAAGAAATGTTCATCACGGTTATTAATAATATTACGAATCAATTTTCTCCAACCAGTGCTATCATCAATAGATTTGCCTCCATGTCCAATTACAGGTATAAATAAATCTGGTCTGACAAAATAGAGATACCTAGTCACCTTGTGTAGTTCAATTTGTTGATCGGCCTTTCCATTTTTACTATCTTTGTCATCGTATTTAGATTTTAATAATCTATCAAAACAATTTTTAAACTCAGCATTATTCTTCAAATCATCAATAGCAATTACATTTGAATTGACTGCCATAATGTAAAGCTGCCACAAATCATTTTGATCCGAATCATTCAAATATGAAACGCATTGATCATCAGATAGCCATTTCATACGTTTAACATCATCTTTTCTAATTTGATTGTATTTATTGTTAAACTCAGTAATAAACTTCTTAAAAGGATCATATTTTGTTTCATATCCTTCTACTTTTTCTAAATGCTTTTTAGCAATTTCTCTCGCCAATGCAATAGAATTGTCAACCCATTCATACATAATTATACCTCAATCGCTTCATAAAACGGTACCCAGGGATATTTAGCATTGATATCAGTGCTCATGATGTTCTCCTTTAGTCTCTACGCCATTTCATCGTCATCCATATCGATATCTTCGATGGTCTCGAGGCGCAGATCCGCTTCGTTTTGGGATTCCTGCTGTTTGAACAGGGCTTTTTGCGCATCGATAGATGCATTGAGGCGTTCGATGGTTTGGGCGATGGTCTGTGAATCGTGCTTCAGCGAGGATGCTTCGAGCAGGGCATTGACGGATTTGCAGGCTTTTTCGGTCTTTTGGCGAGCGATTTTGATGGCCCCGGGATCGATGTAGGAGGCATGTTCGAGGCGTTTTTGGTAGATATCGAGAAAATGCGCATGCCGCGCCTTGAGTTCAACGACCCAGTCCCAGGCATGCGTGAGCTTGAGATCGGCTTCGTCTGCGGTGGCGAGATCATCCAGCAGCAGTCCGAGTTTTTCGTATTCCTTGTCGTAAATCAATCGCGTGGGGTTCTGGTATTTGAGCAAATGCCTGTAAATTCTTTGGGCTGCTTCGCGCTGGGCAATATCGGGATGCACGAGCTCGATTTTAAGCTGTGCATTCAGACAGCTCCATGCCTGATCGGCCGCATTATCGGCATTCACAATCATCTGCCCATCGACAGCGCAATCCAGACTGATCATGCGTTTGTATTCGCTGCACAAATCGACGAGCATCTGCATGGGATCGCTGTCTTTGACGGCAACTTCGTTCTGCACGAGTTCGATGTATTTTTCGAGGAATTCGAGCCAGTCTTTGTTTTGAAATTTTTTGAACGGAATGGTTTTGAGTTTCATACCAATATCCAAATGCAACGGAACATCATTGCGCTGTGTGCTGCGCGTACCCATTATACGCACGATTTTGGGATCGCGGAAATCATGGGCCCATGGCTGGCGCGCCAGCGCAACATCGGGTAACAAGTATTCCAAAGAGCTGCACCCTGTAAGGGTGCAAGTGTGCCCTGTAAGGGCACCATGTCACAGCCCGGGGTGGAGCGCGCAGCGCGTAACCCCGGGTAACAGGATTTAATAAATCAGCACCCTGTAAGGGTGCAACCGTTAATCCGCAAAAAAATATCGTTCATCATATTAATTCCGTATGCATCCAAAATCATCTTATATTCTTCCTGAAACGTTTTAACCCTATGATGTTCTGCCTGATTCTTAATATATCTAATCGTATTATCAAGGATCGATGGACTGACCGAAAATGCCCCGTACCCCAATTGCCATGCAAATCGTGTATAATAATGATTTATGGTCTTCATCCCAGTGTACGGACGCTCCAGTTTTGTGACAATGCTTCCTGGGCATACCACTCCCGGGCATCATCGTTGTTCACTCGCAAAAGCAAGCGATAATGCGACCATGAGAGGATTCCAGATTTTCCACACAGTGTGTGGAAAATGTTTGGAAACAGTTTATAAAACTGAACAAATTGATATAGGTTTGACTTGGTAAACCCACTGCCATAAAGCGACGTCAGCTGCTTCGACAGCGCTTTGATGACCTGCGTGCCGTTACTCAGCCCTATCCTCGCCATTGAGTGTTTCCTCGGCAATGCGTTTTCCGAGCAGCCAGTTGCGCTGCACCATCGCAACATTGATCGCGCGAAAGGCATATTCGCGTGTCACATCGATGATGTATTTTGCATCGTCCAGCAATATGTCCGAATGCGCATCCGTTATGAATTTTTGGAGTGTGCTTGTGTCCATATCATCATCCCCTGGTTTTATGCGCAATGCATTTGCCCCCAGCTAAACTGTAACGCCTCTGCGGGGCTGTATGGAGAGTCCCGCACGCGTCATCGATTATAATCCGGGAATGGGCCTATTGCTATTGGATTGTGGTTCGGGGACAAGATTGACTCAGACAACCATGGCTCATGTGAATGCTCGTCTGCGGCGTTCAGCGAATGCCGCTAAATTGTTACGCCACATGCGTAAATCTTGGAATGGTGCAAATACTGCAATTTGATAATCTTGGAATGGTGCGAATTTGGCTTGTCGATAATCTTGGAATGGTGCAATTTCGGCTTGTCAATAATCTTGGAATGGTGCATTGTGGAACCATGGGCATCAGGATTTGCCCATAATTCGTAAGTTTGCAGATACAGCGAAGGATGAAGATCAATGCAGCGAAAAATTTACGCCCAATTGCTGGAATGGAAAACAAAACGTCAGGGTGAAACTGCTCTGATGATTGAGGGGGCACGCCGTGTGGGCAAAAGCTACATCGTGGAAGAATTCGCAAGGCGCGAGTATAAAAGCTATATTCTCATTGATTTCAACATTGCGGACGCTGATATCAAAGATCTGTTTAATCACTATGTCAACCGGCTGGATACACTGTTTATGTATTTGTCTTCATATACAAATACAAAATTATATCCCCGCGAATCGTTGATCATATTTGATGAAGTACAATTCTATCCCAAAGCTCGCGCTGCGATTAAGTATCTCGTTGCAGATCGCAGGTATGACTATATCGAAACAGGTTCTCTTGTTTCGATAAGAAAAAACGTCGAAGATATTATGATTCCATCTGAAGAAGAGACAATTCAGATGCACCCTATGGATTTTGAAGAATTCCTTTGGGCATGCGGCGATCAACTGCTGATGGATTACATTCGCAATCAGTATACTAATAGATTGCCAATGGGACAAAACATGCATCGCAAAGCCATGGATTATTTTCGGCAATATGAAATCGTTGGCGGCATGCCGCAGGCGGTTCAAAAGTTCATCGACAGCCATAGTTTCGAGGATGTCGATCGCGTCAAACGACAGATTCTCAATCTATACCGAAACAGCATCATGCAATATGCAGGAAGCTATTCTGCAAAAGTCACGAGCATTTTTGACGAGATTCCATCACAACTACAAAAGCATGAGAAAAAATTTAAATTATCGGATATTCAGAAAAAAGCTCGCTTTCGTGATTACGAAAGTGCATTTTTCTGGCTGTCAGACGCTAAAATTGTGAATATCTGCTATAATACAACAGAGCCCAGCATTGGCCTCCATCTCAAGCGCGACAACATGACGCTTAAATGTTATATGGCTGATACAGGGCTGCTCCTCAGTCTGGCTTTTGATGAACGCATCATTGTTTCAGAAGGTGTTTATCAGAAAATACTCAAAGATAAGCTCGAAATGAACAGCGGTATGATTATCGAGAATATCGTTGCGCAAATGCTCATGGCCAGTGGGCATAAATTGTATTTTTATTCAAATTACGACAAAGATGATAAGGAAAACCGCATGGAGGTTGATTTCTTAATATCCAAACAGGTCATCTCCAGCCGTCACAACATTTCCCCCATCGAAGTTAAATCTTCTGCAAGATATACGCTTTCATCATTGCAAAAATGCATACGAAAGTATGGAGATTATCTCAGTACGCCGTATGTGATACATGCTGCCGATCTCAAGGTAGAAAATGGGATAACCTATTTACCGGTTTATATGACAGGATTGTTGTAGTTTGCCCACCCAAAATCAAAAAGCCGCTGCGTATTGCCGAATGGCAATAGCAGCGGCCAGCGAGCGTATGGGCGGCAGCCCATAGCGAGTAGACGTGTCGTGACACGTCTCACCACAAATATATAATTATGATATATTATTTTTCATACCGGGCGTGCTTTCAGCACACCCGGTTATGTATTCAGATGTGACGCCTTCCAGGCGTGTTGTATTGTTGAAAGGTTATTTCTTCTTGCGATACGGTGTATCTTCGATAGGCAGTGACTGACGGAATTTGCCATCATATTTATAGTAGGCGAGTGCGCATGCCGGAGCGGTAGGAATCATGCAGAGTTCGCCGCAGCCTTTGGCGCCCAGCGAGTAAGGCAGTTTGTCTTCTTCTTTGGGGACGCAGAGGATGACGTCGAGCTCGGGGGCCTGATCG
>OCTW011465485.1_pt1 | contig 14231 bp, 8 predicted proteins | sample 1539671 | NCBI WGS metagenome assembly OCTW01 (sample SAMN02144230, study PRJEB22623) | gut metagenome | biome: sheep rumen | host: Ovis aries | place: New Zealand
ACCACCCCCGAACAGCTCTTAGGCTACAGCGGTTTCCAGTGTCCTCGCACACCCGCTGAATCCCTCCAGCGTCTACTCGACCACTTTCACACCATCCTCCCCGCTGCCACCGGCAAGCAAATAGAAAAGCTCATTGGCTAATTCTGCTGCGTCGGATGACAGGTACCATTCCCTTGTCATACCATTGTATTTCGCTCGATTTGCACTACCTTTGAGACTTCGTCTCACAATGACAAAGAATTTTTTTTCTTCCAAAACATTTGCATTGTTGGATTATTCTTCCTATCTTTGTAGATGAATACAGAAAAAAGAGAATATGTTAGATTTACTCGTCAATATTGTTCTTGAAGCATCGCAGCTGATGCAGACGGAAGATTTTAGCATTTCCCAGAAAGAAGGAGTTGCCAATATCGTGACATCATCTGATATAGCAGTACAGGATTTCCTCTGCCAGCAGCTTAGCCGATTGATACCTGGCTGCGGATTCCTCTGTGAAGAAGAGGACATACACGACCTGTCGCACGAATACTTGTGGATAATAGACCCCATAGATGGTACAGCCAACTATAGCCGAGGCATTCGTGAATGTGCTATATGTGTGGGGCTATGGCATCAAGGGGCTATGGAAATGTCAGCAGTCTATCTGCCCCGTACTGACGAACTCTTCACGGCAGAACGTGGGAAGGGCGCTTTCTTGAATCATCCTAAAAGCGACAAGTGCAGGAAACGGATTCATGTCAGTGAGCGTCCCTTCGAGAACGCAGTACTATGTACAGCCTTGCCTGTCTATCACAAGGAGTATGCTGAGGTCTGCTCGCGCATCATCCTCAATGCCTTTATGCAGTGTAACGACATCCGCCGCTTTGGCTCTGCAGCCCCTGAGCTGTGCTATCTGGCTATGGGACGCTGTGAACTGTATTTCGAATACCTCCTTTCTCCATGGGATTTTGCAGCAGCCTCATTGATTCTGCAAGAAGCTGGTGGCGTATGCTGCAGTCGCGATGGCGCACCTCTGGACTTTACTTCACCCTCAGGCGTTCTGGCTGCTAACAACACGGAAAATCTACAGCGCCTCGTTTCAATCTATAAGGGTTTCGTGTGAACACAAAAGGGTCTCTTTTGTGTACAACACATAGACTCCGACTTCGACAAAGAGATGAGAGGCCTATTAGGCGGAAGGGTGTAGCAAGGGTGTAGCAAGGGTGTAGCAAGGGAGTAGCAAGGGAGTAGCAAGGGCGTAGCGTAGGCGTAGCATAGACCGAGGATAGAGGTGGCCAAGAGCAAGCCGAGACCTTTGGGAGAGGTTCGAGAAGCCATGCCAAGTCTTTCGTTAGGGTAAGAATACACCAAGAAGAGGGTAAGAAGACTCTAAGAAGAGTGATATAAGACCCCAAGAAGGCTGCGAGTAAGCGTTAACAGAATGGAACTTGTTCCGATTATGCCGAGCAAGAGCAGGCTTGACCGAAAACCAAAGTCGTTCGTATGTCGTAGCAAGGTCGTTGGTTTGGAGTCAAAATCAATAAAGACAAGGTGTGTTTTCATAAAAATGACTAAAAAACGAGGGTTTTTCAATAAAATGCATGGAAAACTATTGTCATAAGCTAAAAAATTAGTATTTTTGCACCAAACGCAAATAAATTGTTGTATGAAGGAGCAGATTAACAGACTGAAAGTTGTACTAGTTGAGCAGCAGCGCACAAACAAATGGTTGGCTGAACAATTGGGCAAAGACCCGGCAACGGTGTCGAAATGGTGCACCAATTCCGTACAGCCCGACGTGAAGACGCTGCTGGAAATAGCCCGCCACCTGAATGTGGATGTTAAAGAACTACTAAACTCATCAAAAGCATGAACGAAAGAAATATAACGATTCCCGCAGGCGGGATGTATCAGGAGTGGAGTTGCCTGATGGACTTGGTGGAGGAAGATACTGCCAAGGCATTGGAGCAGTTGGCCATCATAAAAGGTTGGCGAGAAGTGCAGGCTTGCGAAGCCAAAGACATGGGCTTTGGTGAGCTTGCGGAGTGGTCAGTTCCTGAAACGGATGCACTGGTACTGATTGACGATAATTATCTTGTGTGTCTGCACAAAGGCGACCTTGTAATGAGCTAAGCCAATATGCCAAGAAAGAACCTCAAGATAGGACTTGTGGATGCCGACCTGCTATGCAACGGGACGCGGCACCCTAATCTTGTCTTGATGAAACTGGCAGGCTTCCTCAACGACAACGGCATTGACTTCAAACTGATTATTGATCAGGACGAGGACATCACACCATACAAACTAGTATATATATCCCGCGTATTTACGTTCACCCAGATGCCAGCGTTCTATGAGAATGCTACTCCCGCCCAGAAGCGCAAATTCCGCAGAGGTGGCACGGGCTTCTATGCCAACGAACTGAACGTGAACATCTACCGTCGGAAGCGTGATGACGATATGACTCAGTTGGAACGAGACGAGTTCCTTTGCCAATTTCCCAATCTTCGTGGTGGACCCCGAGAAAAAGGTATAGATCTTGCCCGCCAAATGCCCTACTATCATCTTTATGATTCATTTGTTGACCGCAAGGTGGCCGAAGGCTTTAAACGTGATAAGTACAAAGACTACCAACAATACAGCATTGGCTTCCTTACCCGTGGTTGCATCCGTCACTGTCCGTTCTGTATCAACAAGCTGGAAGATAGAATCTTCCCCTATTCCGACCTTGAATGGTTCCTTGATGATGAGCGCGATGAACATGGACGTTTGGTACGTCCTTACATCTATCTGTGGGATGACAATTTCCTTGCTGCTGACCCAGCTGTGTGGCGTGCCCGTTTGCAACAGCTGATAGACACTGGCCGCCCCTTCCAGTTCCGTCAGGGACTTGATGAACGTATGTTGGCTGAGAGTCCTTATGGTGAGGAGATGGCAGAAATGCTATCGAGAACAAAATATCATGGAGACTTCATCTTTGCCTTTGACAACTGGAAAGATCGTCCCAAGATAGAGAAGGCTTTAAAGATTTGGAAGCACTATAATCCCAAGAAAGGTACTAAGTTCTATTTGTTCTGTGGATTCAAGCAAAATAAGGAAAACCGTGATAAGTTCTATAAGGATATATGGGAGATTTTCCAGCGAATAAAAGTGCTGATGACCTATGGTTGTGTAGGTTACTTGATGCGTCACGAAGACTATCACGATGCTCCAATTTCAAACTTGTATATCCAGATTGCCCGCTGGTGTAATCAGCAGGCCTTCTATAAGAAGATGTCGTTCTGGGAGTACACCTATCGTAACCAAACCTATTGGGAGCAAACAGCAGGTTTTGAAGTTCTTCAGGAAATCAAATCGTTTGAGGATTTCCAACGTGATTATGAAACTGGATATTACGATAGAGAAGATTCGCGAGGTAAAGTGCGAAAAATTTGCAAGACCTTGCAGACCCTACTTGATACACTGGAGATGTTTCCCGAACATCGAGAGGAACTACTTGAGATGTTTAACTATAAGATGTCTAACTTAAAAGATACCAAACTTTGGGAAAACTATAAATAAACTGAACAATATGCCTATAATATCACACGTTAGTTATAACAACACCAGCGATTTGGAGGCCATCATCACTCAGAATGATGGTAGTCCCCTTTATGGTGAAATAGAGATGTTCAGGCGTATTTATTCAGATTGTTCCAATAGTGATTATACCTGGCATTTCTGGCATAACTTAAGACTACCTGTTTCTGTAAAGAATCAAAACGAAATTCAAATTGATTTCTTGTTGGTGTCAGAAAAGGGCGTGATAATAGTAGAGGTAAAAGGTGGAAAGGTAGGGATTGAACAGGGCTTGTACTACTATGAAGCTTCTCGTGAGCGAACATATATGGAAAGGGCACCTTTTGATCAGGCAAGAGATTACATGTATGCACTTATTAACAACAGGGTTATTAGTGCTTCACAGTTGTTTATTGACACTGTATGTGCTTTTCCCCATACAAGGATGGACCATACTAGTACTAATCCGGGCACTGATTTAGGCTTTAAGCTATGGTCTAAAATACAACACGATGATCATTCCAAGTCTTTTGCAGATTTCTGCATAGGTGTGTTGGAATCTGATAAGAATAAGAATGGATGGCGTCGACCTGATCTCCAAGCGCAAGATGTGGAAATAGCAATACAGTCATTACTATATAATTTTGCAGACCGCAGTAGGAATGTGTATTCTGAAAGAGGTATGGAGGCAATATTACAGCGCTTGAATATTGATAATTTGAGTACTTTTAATAGTCTCCAGAAAAATGATCGTCTCTTTATTGAAGGAGGTCCGGGTACAGGCAAAACGACCATTGCCCGTGCTTATAAAGAGAAATACCACACCCTTAGGGGATTATATCTGTGTTGGAATAAGTTGCTTGAAGCCAAAATTAAAAATGAATTATGGCAAGCTGGGCTTCCAAATTGTATCGTAGAACAATTTGCATCATTTGTTTTCTCACTCCAATCCCAGGACTTAACCACAAAGTTATCATTAGATGATATTACAAGTGGTGCCGCTAATAACAAATTAGAATCATTGTTTTCTTCAGTGAGAGAACAAAACGATTTTGTACCATATGATTACATTATTATTGATGAAGCTCAGGATGTTCTTGACAAGGGGGCAATACCTCTTCTTGATGCTCTAACATCTGTAACCAAAGACGGTGTTTCAACAGGCCGTTATCTTGTATTCTTCGATACAGAGCAAGGTTTTAATTATGAATCTCGCCAAATTGATGAGCTCGCAGATAGTTTAGCTCTTAATGGAGCACGTTTTATTTTGGACACAAATAAGCGTGTTCCGACAAATAAAGAGATTGTTTCATTCGCAAAAATGTTACTTAACGGACTCTCAGCGAAAGACGTATTTAAAACTATCATTAAAGAAAACTATGCATCAACGCAAGTATTCTATTTTGATGGTGCCAAGCAATTAATAAAACATATTAACCAAATAAAAAAAGAAATAAGAGAAGGTGCTAAAAACTGGAATGAGTACGTTATACTTGCTGATTCCAGCACGAAAAAAGAACAAACAACAGGTAGCGAAAAACTGTACGACAGAATTGCTACAATAGAAGGAATTAAAGAACTCTCTTCTAAAAACATCTGCCAGGAAACTCCTGAAATACCATTTACTTCAATGCTGGCTTATAAGGGGTTAGAATGTAAACATGTGATATTGGTTATTAATGGCCGAACGGAAATAAGCACATTAGAGTTGTATGTTGGTATGACTCGTGCTATTATGGATCTACAACTGTTAGTTTTACAATAGTTATGGGAACACAAGAGAAATATCAAAATCTAATTAATCAAGAGACGAGATTCTTCTCGGCAGTCTGCGATATGATGCTACATACAAAAGTTGCAGATGGACGGAGATTTCTGTGTACTATGAACAATATTGTTGACTATTATGGCGAAAGAAAACATGAAGGTGGAATCAATTACCAGATAATCTATGTTCCCACCTGTCCAGAATGGGCACGTGAGCTTTTAGTACGATTCCTAATTCACAAAACTGCTTTTTCAAATACGCACAAATATCTTGATTTGGCAAAGAAGAAAACATGCGGACCTTTATCTCTTCCAATGGGCATCTCTTCAAGTAGCAAACAATTTAAACAAATTGTAGCAGAAAGAAGGTATTTTGAAAAATTCTTAAAACTATTTGGAAAAGATTCACTGACATGTAATGATGACGGTAAATCGTTATTCGTTGTCCAGGAGAAAGATATTGTTACAAGGAAGCAAGATAAGAATCCTTGGTTAGAAAAATTATATACGACAAATATAATAGGCAATGATGATAATGCTATAGTAACTAACAATCTTACGGCTCATGATATAGAAGCATTATTTAGGAAGAACAGGGATAGTATTCCCAATATTGAAAATCTCTTTATATTTCACTCCCAAAATAGGGGAAAAATCACATTCTCATATAATTTAGATCAACTGGAACGGTTGAATCAATATGGTGTCGGAATAAAGAATTGCTTCGTATTCTATATTACCGAACGCCCATTTAGATTGTATTACGCGAAGGAAAACGTAAAAGCATCATTAATTGCCAACTTGTTAAATCGAGAAATTAAACGATTTGATGATTATGACAGTTTTATTACCTTTTCTCCAGACGAACTTGACTTATTGTTTCAGAGAGAGAGACTATACTCAAAATATATTATTGATTCCGTTGAACGTGATATTTTTACAGCAGATATCGATTCTTATCTTGATGAGCTACCCCATAATTATAGGATAAAAAATGCTTTATCATTAGCATTTACTCCTGAGACACAACGCCATTTTATAAAAGAATGCGAATCCGAAACAGGTTTCTCTCAGATGGACATCGTAAGCCCATTCCTAAACTATTATATGCAATTATGGGACGATGATATCGCACACAAGATATTAGAACAAATTAAGGATTACAACTCAGTGGCATTTGTTCTCCCTCCTGGAACAGATAAGATGTATCGGGATTCTATACGAAAATGCTTTTCCTCTGAGTCGAGACGGATAATAATTAGAGATTATATCCAGTTACGAGATGGCTTGGATGAAGACTTTATTGTTCTATTCTCATTTAGATATACAGACGATAGGTATAAAACCTATCCCAATTCATTTGATCCACTACCCTTAAAAAAAGGACAGCGAGGACTAACTGTAATAAATAGACTAACCCATAATAGATATTACGAATGGAATAAGCATTTCTATGAAAAGGATTTTAATGGACTGCTTTTTTCGTCTTTTAGGAAGGAGGTTTTAGGCTGGAGCAAGAAGATATTACAGAAGCCCATTATGCCTGAGATATTGAGCGACATTGATGAAGCAGAATCTGATGCACGTGAGTATATGGCAGAACGTTGTACAATTGTTTTTGAGACTGGAAAAGCAAGAAGATTAGCTGCTGATAGAGTTTTGTATGTCAATGGTGGCCACTATAGCATCTCCAATTTAAAAGAACTACCTTTTGAAGAAGGAATGAAGATACAACTGCTTGACGAACTTGTTGGCGAAGTAAAAGACAACCTCATTAAAAAAACAGACAACAACCTCAAGTCAGAAAGTTATATTCGTCGTGACCCCGCATTTGGTCTGACAGAAGAACAGATTTGTTCAAACATTGAATTATGGAAATTTTTACTTAAAAATAAAGTTGATGAGTTGGGAGTTGAAGCAACATATGAATCCATATTTCCCAATCACAAGGAAATCTCATTACATGGATTCGAGAAATGGTATGATTTTACCTACCCTATGATTTTGCCTCGTAGCCGAAAGAGTCAGAATAGTTTATTATCTTTCCTTGGTTTCAAGATAGGATCACCTTATCACAGGGTGATTCTAACTAAAAAAATGCTCAAGAATAATAATACAAAATTATTAAATAGTCAGATAGAATCCTTGTTACAATCAATTCTAACAGTGTCTTCTGTTAGTGATGATTATTTCAATGAAATATATGAGGATCATTCAGAGATCCTTACTCTGCTTGATATTAATACTGCATCCGAGGTTAATACCTTGGTTCAGTTGTTAGACATTAAATTAAAGACGGTAATAAGTATAAAATATGATTCAAACAAAGCGTGATTCCCTTGAAAAGTTCATAAGACAACAGATGGAAGGGCCGGGTGCATGTAACGAGCATTTCTATTGTCTTAACAATGAGTGTAGCGAGGTTAATGAAGAAGTTATTAATACCACGCCAGGTTCATTATATAGTACCGCAATATTGTTTCCACAAAGGAAACAAATCGCTGATTCACCTTCCAATAACTCTTCTACACCCGATAAAGTTGTTGATGCAGATTTGGAGAGTGATTCACTGTATCAAGAGTCCCAAGATGATAATAGCAGTGAAGAACTTGATGAAAGGGTTGACCGATTAGGAGCAGATGAAGAAGATATGTATTCTCTTAGTCAAAGATTTCCAACGACAATCGGAATTTCATGTTGTTTGGACAAAAATGGAGAACCACTTCTTTCGTCGGATTTAAGTATAACAATATCTGGCCGTTATTACAAGAAAATAACAAAGGAAGAATGTTGCGGGATTGTTGTTAAGGTCGAAGACGAAAGCGGGTTTAAAATGTTCTTTGAAAAATATAGAACTCAACTTAACCCTATTTTTACAATAATAGAAGGTGGCATTCATCTTGCTAAAGACATTACGAAGGACATCAGTTTAGTAAAAGATACCATTCTTACAATAAACAAGGAATTATGTAAAGGTGTCGCCACCAACACAGACGGAACAGTCGATAGCGAATATGAACAAATCGGTGATAATTATAGATATCTTAAATCATATAAAGAACGTCTTTGGCGAAAATTGAAATATTTTAAAGATTCATACATTTCAGAACAGGAACGAGTGACAACAGAAAAGAGGATAAAAGAAGTTGAAAGGTATGAAACTTATTTGTCTTATCTGGAAGATGCAATGAACATTTGCAATACTAAATCTTTTGGTTTTTGGCAATCTCACTCATTTAGCAAAACAATAGATTTAGACGGGATAAATTTAAATAAGCAGGGAAATAAGGTTATATTTTCACCTCGAGAAAACGATTATAAAAACAATCTTAACATCACTTTTGAAGACGATGAAGAAAAGTTGGGATTCCTCCGTAGATTGTCAGTTTGGCTTCAGATTACAAGATTGGCCCACGGCTCAAAAAACAAAGTTTATTTAAAGGTACAACTTGAAAACAGTTCAACGCCATTCGAAGAGAATTCTGAACATTATTTCTCAATCGTCACAGAGAAGGTCAATGAAAGATGTTTCTTTGGAATTCAAATCAAAATAGAAAGTAAGCTATTGAAAGCTTACCAAGAAAAAAATAATGAAAGTAAACAAGATGATGTAGAGCATTTGAATTATTTATATCGTTCAATTAAAGATTATGCAGTTGGACACTTATGTTCTGTTGATTGGAAGATTACAGACAATGAAAAATGGGTTCGTTCGGAGTTCATTCCCTCTTACGAAACACCAGACGTCGAACCCATTCCACGTGACAAGTTTTCATATGTAGTTGAGGACGGGATTCGTATTCCACGACCTTTATTGGTAGATCCACGAGCTTTGGAATTTAAATGGCTCTCATTATTCTCAGAAGCTACAGATGCAGAAATCATATCCCATTTAAATGATTTTGTTGAAAAATATCAAATATGGATCGACAAACAAAGGGATGTGTTGCATAACGACCAAGAAGATAATCATATTGGTTTTGAGAATTTGGATAAATGTCAGCTGGATTGCGACAGAATGGTTGACAACATAAAGCTTATCTTAGAAGCGAACCCTTCTAACATGATGAGTTTTCGACTTATGAATACGGCCATGTTTATTCAATTGTGGCATAGTAAAAGATCAACCGATAAAGAAACCTGCTTTGATTTCTATAAGAATGATGCTGATGATCATTTATATGGAAATAAACCTGCTGCATGGCGACCATTCCAATTAGCCTTTATCCTACTTAATCTTGACGGCATTATTCAACGTTCAGATGATCCTAAGTGGAAATACAGAAATGAATTAGTGGATTTGGTATGGTTCCCAACTGGTGGTGGTAAGACGGAAGCATATTTGGGTATTATAGCATTGTCGATCATATCCCGTAGAAGGCAATATCCAGTAAATGGTGGAGGGACAACTGCTATAATGAGATACACACTTAGACTACTTGCTACTCAGCAATTTCAACGTGCCATGCGTTTGATATTAGCATTAGAACAATTACGCCGATGGAAGTTATACGATTTGGGAGATGAGCCTATATCAATAGGACTATTTGTCGGTGAAGATTCTCTTCCTAACAACGCAAAATCGCTCTCTGATGAATGCCAAAAGTGGAACACAATAGACGATTCCGGGAAACGCCGTGAATCAAAGATTCCTTTGGACAAATGTCCTTGTTGCGGAAGACCTCTAAAATATCAAAACAAGGGAACAGTTTCTGACCCAAAGATTGTATTCAGATGTGACAATATTGATTGTACTTTTTCTGATGAATTGCCTGTGAAACTGTGTGACGAATACATATACCAAAATCCTCCCACTTTGCTATTTGGAACTGTGGATAAATTTGCAGCGCTCGGCCACAAGGTTTCAACATCTAAAGAAAGACAAGATTCAAGAAGACTATTTGGAAAAGGCGGGCTTAATTATTTACCACCATCATTGATTATCCAAGACGAGCTACATCTGTTGCTTGGTCCCCTTGGCTCCGCTGTTAGTTTGTTCGAATGTGCGATAGACCAACTTTGTTCATATAATGATGATTCAGGATTGACTATCCGCCCAAAGATTATATCATCTACAGCGACCACACGCAATACAGAGTTGCAAATACGTGCTCTATATGACAGAGATGTTAGTATCTTCCCCAAACCGGGTACAGATTATGACGATTCCTTTTTCTCTTTCTACCAGAGAAAGGAAGTTAATGGTGAGGTAAAGTTTGTTTCTAAAAGGAAATACATTGGTATTTTCCCCACAGGCAGAACGCACATGACCACTCAGATGCGTTTGATTGCGACTTTGTTCGTTCATCGTGCTCTTTTTGAAAAGGAATATGCAGAGTCTCTTTCTGATAAAAAGGTTCAGGAAACGATGGACTTCTATCATTCTGTTATTGATTATTTCAACAGCCTGAAGGAGGTCGGAAAAACTGATGCCCAGTTCTATACTGAATTCACGAAGTACACGCGGCGACTGTTTAAGCGTGTATTACATTATAGTGATAAATTGGAGTGCTTATACGGTTACGATTCGTCATTCAGTAAATCTGAACTTACAGGAAGACTCTCTGGTGCAGAGGTCGTGAATGAGTTGGAAAAAGTTGGGAAGCACTGGAAGGCAGAAGAAAGACTTCCACATAAGAGTGAGGATGGTAGCGAATGGCTACACGGAACGACTCCTCCAGATTTGATTCTTGCCACAAACATGATTTCTGTAGGTTTGGATGTTGACAGATTCAATACCATTATTATGAATTCTATGCCCCGTAATATTGCTGAATATATTCAGGCAAGTAGTCGCGTAGCAAGAAACAAATTGGGACTTGTTATAACACTTCACAATCCATTTAGGGCAAGAGATTTGTCGCATTTCGAGCGTTTCAAGGAATTCCATGAGAAGCTTTATTACTACGTAGAGCCTATCTCTATTACTCCATTCTCCAAGAAATCTGTTTGTAAGTACTTGCCATTATATAATGCAGCAATGATTCGTCATCATTATGACACTTTGGCAAATCCAGAAAATGCTTCTGCCCTGACAATACAGATGCAAAATACTATCAAAAATGAAATGTATGTGTATTTCAGAGATCGATTGGAAAGGACTCAGAAGCTGTCAAGTGAATTAAAAGAACTACTTACTGAAGAACTAGAAGGGTTCATCGAATTGTTTATCGAGGAGGCATTAAATAAATGGCAAGGGATGGTTGACAACCAACAGACAGGAGAATATTCACTTCGCTATTCTGGTTCTGATTTTCTCAACTCCAATGGGCGTCAAAGAGTAAAGTGGAAAGATTTATTCTTAGCATTAGATGCTTATTTGGATGATGAGGCAGAAAATATGTGGGCTGTTCCAATGTCACTTCGAACAGTAGAATCAGAAGCCGTACTAAATATAAAGGATAATTGATATGGAAATACATAAGGATTTACAATATAATCAGGGTATAGGGAAGTACAAAGTGCTTTCCTCCAATGCTGGTGTTGGTTCAATCGTCACCACGAAAGCCGGATTTTTTATAATGCCAAAGTCCGTCTCTTTTTGGGGATTCGTTAGGGATGTTAATAAACAGATAGAAAACTTTGGCGATAGCGACCCAGAATCTATTTCCAGATCAGCAGGTGTTGATATTATTAACGACCCACGATTTGTCGAGTTTCTAAAAGATAATCAAGGCATTCCCAAATTGAAATATCTGATAGATGTGCCTCACTTGTCTTTGGATAACTGGAATTATCCCAAGGAGAAGAAGCATCCTCTGTATATACGCTGTAAAGAGAATACAGGCCATGAACTAAGGGCAGATCATTTTATCATACCAGCTATTCATTTTCCAAGGTGGTTCTATAGTAGGAAGGAAAAGTTCTTCAAACCCCTTGAAGAATGGGAGAACCTATGGAAGCAAAAAACGGGAGATACAAAACTTCAATACTTCGCACCTCCAAGAGACCCGTATAATAACACACACAGGTCTTTCAAAGACAACAATCAACTTAAAGATATATATGATACCCTTGTCCAGATTCCAATATTACTGATTTGCAAGAATGGTCATATATCAGATATTCCTTGGTATGAGTTATTTTGTGCAGGAATAGACGGCAAGAAGGAAGCAATGAAAAATCCTGCCGGATTTGAATTGTTCGACTATCCCTGTCAAGATTGTGAAAAAGGTGGTCGACATGAACTTCAGTGGATTGAGAACCGCAATAACTCCGAAAGCTGGGGAACATTAAAATGCAAGAAATGCGGAAAGACATACGGATTGGAAGGTATCATGAATATACATCCATTCTGCAAAGGAGATACTCCTTGGAATGGATTTGGAACGAAGTCGGATGAACCATGCAAAGATGTTAACGGTGGCAGAAGCGTCATGCAAATGGCTCTTGTGACGAGTAATAGTGTATACTATGCAGATTCATTCAGTAGCCTATATATTCCACCAAAGTATTTGCCTGATGCAATATTGGCTCCGCAATTACAAAAGGTATTAGATCTTCTTAATACTAGATGGTATCCCAAGGCGTTGGAACGTCAGCCAGGTCTTACAAAAGAGGCTTATATGGAGCGAATGGATATTGTTGATAAAGCAGAAGATAGTGATATTGAAATAACCCAAGAGCAGGCGGAGATTATTAAGAATCGCTTCCTTGCTGTTAAGGAGATACCTAAGGATACTCACGAGCAATACCGCTTTGAGGAATACAGGGTTTTCTCTAACTATGCAGAGTCTCTGCCTCAGACGCCCAATCTTGAATTCAAAGATATTGATTTACCAGCAGATCTAAAGCCGTATTTCAAGAAAATACAACAGGTGGATACGTTAGCAATGACGTTAACACAACTCGGTTTCAGTAGAGTGTCTATGCCTGTTCCTTTAAGAATTGACGGTACGGTGGTCAGGAATGAGGGGCAAAGGATATATAATGAGCCCGTAGAAAAGGTATATTCTTTGCCTGCTAATCAAAGCCTGGGAGAAGGTCTGTTCTTTGAGTTTAATAAGGATGCCGTCAATAAATGGCTGACGGATCATTCAGAGCTGTTCAAGACTCGTTATGATCAGCCAGAGGGCGAAATTGGTAAAGCTTTGAAAGGTGAAATGGAACAATACGGGGCTCCGAAGTTCTATCTGTTGCATACGTTCTCTCATATTATTATGAAGGAACTGGAGTTCTCTTGTGGTTATCCTACGGCAAGCCTTCAGGAGAGATTGTATTACTCTGACAGAATGTGCGGTGTTTTGGTTTATACAGCAGATGGGGCAGAAGGGAGTATGGGTGGACTAGTTTGGCAAGGCCAACCACGACTCATCGAAAGAATAATAAAGAATGCGATTAATAATGCTAAAGAGTGTTCTTCTGACCCATTGTGTTGGGAGAATGAAGATCAGTTAAACTTAGCTGCATGTTTTTCGTGTTGCCTTGTGTCAGAAACTTCATGTGAAAAGCGCAATCTGGGGCTTGACCGCAGAGCGCTGGCTGATGGGGAGTTTGGGTATTTCAAGGATTTGAAGCGAGAATAATAGCAGCAACGAAAACGTTATAAGAATATATGGCACTACCAATTAACATAGAAGAATTGCTCGGTGGACGGGCTGTATAGGGTGACCGCATTGAGTATAAGACAGGATGGAATCCGGATGCCATCTACCGTAGTGTGTGTGCTTTCGCTAATGGTTCGCCTAGGGCGACTATCGAGACTGACGAGGAGAGGACGTACTTCCTGATAGACATTCCTTGCCATCCAGAATTTATGAAAGAAACGCTCTCGGTAGAACAAATTGGCGTAAAAGGTGGCGTAAAAGGTGGCGTAAAAGACCCGAATGTCACCAAAGATGTCACCAAAGATGTCACCAAAGAACTTACTGAAAGACAATCAGTTATATTAGAAATGATTACCGAAGATTCTTTTGTGACAATACCAG
>OCTW011598997.1_pt1 | contig 14229 bp, 7 predicted proteins | sample 1539671 | NCBI WGS metagenome assembly OCTW01 (sample SAMN02144230, study PRJEB22623) | gut metagenome | biome: sheep rumen | host: Ovis aries | place: New Zealand
CCCCCCCCCCCCCCCCCCAATTCTATGGGTATCGCGAGTGGCGTGGAAAATGGTATAATTCATGGTGTGCGGGGCGAAGGGCACCGCGTGGCAAAAAAAGAGGCGTTGAAAATGAATACGACACGCAGAGCGTTCACTATACTATTGGCCGCCGCTTCGCTGGCCATCGGATTTGGCGGTTGCGCCACGACATCCCACAGGAGTGCCTCCAGGACGGAGATGATCCGCGAAAAGCTCATGTCGTCCGACAGGAACTATGTATTCGTCGCCATGCACCGCGGCGACTGGAGGAACTATCCCGAGAACTCGAGGGACGCGATACTCTCCTGCATCGCGCTCGGCGCGGACATCGTGGAGCTGGACGTGCAGATGACGAAGGACGGACGCTTCGTCCTTCTCCACGACAACAGGCTCGACCGCACCACGACGGGCAAGGGGAAGGTCTCCGAGCACACGCTCGCCGAGGTAAAGGAGCTCCGCCTCAGGTCCAATCAGGGCGGGAAGGACGCCAAGGCCACCGACTACGACATCCTCACGCTCGAGGAGGCGCTCGCGCTCGCGAAGGGCAAGATACTGATCAACATCGACAAGTTCACCCAGCACCCGTACGAGATACTCCAGGTGGTGGAGAAGGCGGGCGCCCTGAAGGACGTGCTCGTGAAGTCCACGCACGGCCCCGCCGACGCGAAGCGCCTCTTCAAGGAGTACTGGAAATACGTGGAGAGCGGCGAACTGCTCTACATGCCGGTTGTCCAGTTCTGCTGGAAGAATCACGAACACGCCGCGAAGATACTCCCGCAGTGGATCGCGGAGGAGCCGCGCAAGGCGTCGATGTACGAGGTGTGCATGGATTCCGACGCGGGCGCGGCGCAGCTGGAGAAGGTCCGCACGGCGCCCGGCGCGCCCCGCATCTGGATCAACACGATGTGGGACTCCCTCAACTGCGGACGCGGCGAGGTGCGCGGCTTCACCAATCCGGCCGAGACCTGGGGCTGGAGCCTCGAGCAGGGCGCGACGATGCTCCAGACCGACTATGGCGCCGAGTTGCTCGTATACCTGAACAACATAGGCAGACACACGCTCTGAGGGACGCGAAATGGGCTTCTTTTCACCAGCTCCGTCTCGTGTTGTGTCCGCTTCTGCGGATGAGATAGGGCGGCGCTTCCGGCTGATCCGCATCCGGCAGGTCTCCATAATGCTTCTCGGCTACGCGCTTTTCTACGTATGCCGCCTTGCATTCTCCGCAACGAAGAAGACGATGATCGAGGAGGGTGCCTATACGGCGCGCGAAATCGGCTATGTGGGATCCGCACTGCTGGTTGCCTATGCCATAGGCAAGCTTGCGTGCGGGTTCCTTGCGGACCGCGCCAACATCCGCCGCATGTTCGCCTTCGGGCTGTTTGTGTCGTCCCTCGCCACCATGACTGTCGGCTTCCACGTTCCCGCCGCCATGCTCATGGTCGTCTGGTTCGTGAACGGCCTCGCCCAGGGCTCGGGCTCGCCCTGCTGCGTCGTCTCGCTTGCCCGCTGGTGGCCCAATCGATCCCGTGGCACCTTCTACGGTATATGGAGCTGCTCCAACAACCTTGGCGAGGCGATCGCCTATGTCGTGACGAGCGTCATAATGGTTAAGGTCGGTGAGGCGTGGGGCGCCGACCTCGCATGGCGGAGCGGCTTCTGGGGCGCGGCCCTGTTCGGCTTCATAGGCGTCGCGCTCATCGCAGTGTTTATGCGCGACTCCCCGCAGTCGGAGGGGCTCCCCTCCGTTGCCGAGTGGGAGGGCGAGGTCAAGGGCGAGGCAGAGCGCAAGACGGCCGGGGACGTTGGGCGCGGGCAGCGTCTCGCTCTCAAGAACTGGGCCGTGTGGATGGTTGCGCTCGCTGGCGGGTTCTTCGCCATGAGCCGGTACGCGATAATAGACTGGGGCATCTTTTTCCTTGAGGTGAAGAAGGGCTATGCAACGGAGACCGCCGCGTGCATAATAACGCTCAACTCTATAGTGGGGGCCGTCTCCAGCGGACTGTCGGGCATAATATCCGATCGCCTCTTCAAGGGAAGCCGCAATGAACTCGCACTGATGGCGGGCGTGCTGAACGTAACGGGTCTCTCCCTCATGATGCTGGTTCCCGTCAAGTGCATTTGGCTCGACGTCGTGGCAATGGTGTGCTTCGGCCTCGCAGTCGGCATACTCCTTACGTTCCTTGGCGGACTGATGGCCGTAGACCTCGTCCCGCGCGTTGCGGCCGGCGCGGCGCTCGGCATCGCCGGGTTGGGCAACTACTTCGGCGCGGGCTTGCAAAGCGCGGTATCCGGCCTGCTTGTCGGGCGCGACGCCGCGACCGGCAGGGCGTACCTCCTCGGGCACACCTTCGCGAACGGCTACACGATCGACTATCTGGCTGTCTTCTGGATCGGCATGGCGACACTCTCCGTCCTGTGCGCACTGACCGTCTGGAGGGCGAAGCGCTAGCCACCACCCCCAATTCTAGGGGGTGGACGGAACACTCTGTTTATAGTAAAATCAACTTGTAAAAACTACTGGTGTCCTGTCGCGGTCGGGCGGCTGCGGCGGAAAACAGAAAGGAAAGCGAGGCAAATGATGGAAAAGAAAGTCTGGTTTGCGAGATTCGCATGCGCGGTTGCGCTCGGCCTCTTGTGCCGCGGTGCATCTGGCGGGGTGGTGGCCCTCAATGTGCCCACGGATTATTCGAGTGGCGGCTTCTACCGCTACTGTCCGGCGACACTGGTTGAAGGCGGCGTCCGGCACGTCTTCTACTGCAAGAACACGACAGCCAACCAGAACGTAGACTCCATCTACCATGCGACTGTCGACGCCGCTGGCAACCTCTCGGGCGAGTCGGCGGTGCTCGACCCCGCCGACTCGACGGGCACTGCGTGGGACTCGTACCACGTCTGCGATCCGTCCGTGATCAAGGGCGCGTTCGTCTACAACAACCACACATACACCTACTTGATGGCCTATCTCGGCGTCCAGGGCAGGGTCGGCGACATGGAGTCAGACGGCTACAGGGCCATCAACAACAAGGTCGGTCTCGCGGTGAGCGACAGCCTCGACTCGGGCTGGGTGCGGATGGGCTCCGATGCCGTGGTTGTGACCGACATGAGCGGCACCTGGGGCGTCGGCCAGCCGAGTCTCGTCAGCCTCGACAATGCAGGCAAGGCGGCGCTCTTCTACGCGGGCGACTACGGCACACGCATGCTCGCGCTCGACTTCACCGATGCGGCCAAGACCACCGCGTCGCTGACGCAGAAGGTTGGCAGCAAGGGATCGCCCGTAAGCAGGGCCGGAGTCAGCGACCTCGCAGGCACGACCACCAAGATGACGATCACCAATGCCGACTTCGCCTACAATCCGTCCACCGGTCGCCTCTACATGATCGCGGACACGCCCGACAGGCCCGATTCCTGGTACGACAACGGCGGACAGGGCCTCTACATCACCAAGGCCGTCACCGTCTATGGCTGCACGCTTTACGCTCTTAATGCCAACTCTGTCACAAACGCAAGCTGGCACCAGCAGATGCGTATCCAGCCCGCAGACCTGAACGACTCCACCCTCGCCTCCTCCGCCCGCGTAACCAATTCGGGCCTCGTCCGCACGCCCTACGGCGACATCGCCGAGAAGACGGCGATGGTCACCGTCGCGAACGTAGTTCCCAACGCGCTCTACACCTATCGCTTCATGCCGGTGGACTGGAGCGTCAATGAGGCGACGGACGACCCCTATATCCAGTCCGTGAGACTGAACACCTACATCAACACGGGCTACTATCCGAACCCGGCGACGCGCGTCGAACTCGACTACGCCCTTGTGGAACCGGGCGACGATGCCGAGACCTCCCAGGCGCGGATTATGGACAACGGCGGCACGAGCTCGACCTTGCCGATGACATTCTACATCGCCGGTCAGCCGGGAAGCGGTTCTCTCTCCACCAGCTTTTTCTTCGGCGACCATACGAGCGGATGGGACGGAACGCTGACGACGCAGAAGGGAACGTCAACCGCCCAAAAGAACTACCTGGACGAGGTTAGGCGTACGGCCATCATTGACAATCCGAACAAGACGGTCGCATTGGCGCAGAACGGGACGCGCATATGGGAATGTACCCGAACCGAATATACATTCTCCAACACCTCGAAGTTCCCGCTTGGACTTTGCGCGGCGATCGGCAACCAGTACGGTACGTCTGCGGATCGCAAGTGCAAGATGCGCGTTTACGGCCTCAAGATCTACGAGTCGAACGTGCTCGTCCATGACTTCGTCCCCTACCTCCAGGCGGGATGGCCGGGGCTTCGCGACACCAAGACGGGGCGCTTCGTCTCCGACGACCGCGTCGACGCCTTTGCGCCGGCCTACGGCGGAAACATCGAGTCCGGCGACGATCCGTTCATCGCCTCGGCTGGACACAGCGTCGTCAACACCCGCTACTTCCCCCAGCCCAAGACGAAGATCGAGGTCGACTTCGCGTTGGCGGAGGACAACGGGCAGGGGACGTCGATTTTGAGCGAGATTGCCAGCGGCCATCCCAGCGTCCATCTCTACGTCCAGAATTCGGCCGAAAAGTACCTTGCCATCGGTTTCGGTGACACTTGGAACGTCCACAACGATATTCGGTTTACGAGCGGCGTCCGGCGCCGCAAGGCCATTATCGACGGTCCGAACGGCACCCTCGCCATCATTACCGGGGCGACGACCAATAAGATAAAGACCGGTGTCGCCGACATTGAGAGAACGGGTCCTTATCCAGTCGGAATGTTCGCATGCATCACCAATGCCGCGAGCGACCTCTATTCCATGCCGTCGAAATCAAAGATATACAGCTGCCGCATCTGGATCGACGGCACTCTCGCCCATGACTACAAGCCTTGCGTGAAGGGCGGCGTCGCCGGCTTCAAGGACCTCGTCGACGGCGCTTTCGTCATGAGCGAAGCGAAGACCGAGGATGAACGACTGTCCTACGGCGGAGACGTGATTGTCGAGCCCGACGACGGCTATCTCGAGGCCAGCGGCATCAATCAGGTCATCGACACGGGCTACAAGTGCACGACCAAGACGCGCATCGAGGCGGATTTCGCCTTGACGACGATCAAGAGCAAGGGCGAGGAAGTGGATGGCAAGACGCTCCCGAACAACACGGCGCTTTTCGGAGTCTGGAACGACAAAGTCAATTTCGGGTTCTACAACAACTCCGCACATACGCATTCCTGGATGGGGCAGACGAATACAACCGACTGGACGGATACTAGGTTCAAGGATTCCCTGGCCCGCCGTACTGTCATCTTCGACGGCCCTGCCGCCAAGCGCATGCTGATTACGGAGGGTTTCACGAACAAGGTTGCGTCCATGGAGTGGGGAGGTGATTTTAGGAATCAGTATTCGCTCCCGATCTTTACGCTCCGCAGCGCCAACACCATCCGCAGCGACTTTTATCCGTTCGTCAAGCTGTATGGCTTCCGCATCTACGAGGACGGCGTTCTCCAGAAGAATCTCGTCCCCTGCGTGAAGAGCGGCATTCCCGGACTTCGCGATGCTGTTTCGGGCGACTTTTTGACTTCTGCAGCGGAAGCGTACCGACTGACCGCAGGCGGTAATATTGAGCAGATCGACGGCGAGGAGGGCGCGTATATCGAATCGGATGGCACGCAGGCTATTTCGACGGATTATCGCATGAAGAACACCACTCGTGTCGAGGCCGACTTCCGACTGCTTAGAGACCAGTGGAACGGATCGGTGGCCTTCGGCGCGGATGGGCGCGGTGAGAATCGTGTTCTCGGCGGTTATGTGAACAGCGACTACAAGCACAAGCTGTTGCTGGGGCTCTTCGGTTCGGCGAAATGGGCGGTGCAGAACGTCGGCTCGAACGCCCTTCAGCGCCACACGGAGGTCATCGACGCGCCGAACAAGCAGTTCTACCTGATTTCCGGCTCGACGACAAACACCTTCGCGATACCGAACAACTATTCAAGCGCAACGACTGCGGCGGATCCGCTTGCACTTTTCGGCTGCATTACGAACAACATCACCTATCGCAGGACAAGCGCCCGCATCTACGCTTTCCGCATCTACGAGGACGGGGAGCTGAAGCACCATTTCCTGCCGTACTGGAATGGCGAGGAGGCCGGCTTCTACGATGTCGCCGACCCGACCGATCCGGTCAAGCTGAAGTTCGGTTCCGGCGGCCATCCGCTGAAGATCGGCGGCAAGGGCTGGGGCGCAGATAACGAGGTCTTCTTCACGAAGCCGGAGGATATGCGCATTCCGTACGGCAAGACCCGTCAGTATTCCGCCTTTGCGCCCGGCGCGGTAGCGTACCAGTGGTATTGCGACGGCGAGCCGATCGAAGGCGCGACGGGCAGGACAATCGATGTCGAGTGGAGGGAGAAGCCTAAGTCCGCAGTCTATACAGTCAAGGCGACATTCAACTCGTACGGAGCCACTGTTGAAGCCGAGGCGTCGGCCACGGCCAGCTTCAATCCGCGTGGATTCCACATCTACTTAAGGTAAACCTGTCCAAGGGGAAAGTATGCATCGCCGTGAGTTCCTGAAGTCATTGGCCATTGCAGGGGCGACGGGCCTTCTGCCGTCCGGCGGGTCTTGCGCCGCCGATGCTCCGCAGCCGGCCGCCGGGGTTAAGGCGTCCTTCGACCCCGACGCGGGAAGGGACGTCCTCCAGCGCGAAATCAACGCCGTGCCCGTCGCGGTTTGCGGCTCGTATCTGCGGGACGAAGCCGCCGGACGCGCCGCCTGTGCGAAGTATCCGGCGCTTGCGCGACTCGATGCGGCGCTGCCGCGCGTGATGGAGGAGGTGCGCACGGCGGTCGTCGAGGACAGGCCCGCGGTCTGGCTCGTCTACAACATGGGCGTCGTGGTCAAGACGCGCAAGGCGCTCTTCACCATCGACCTGTGCCATCCGCGAGCCCGGGAGTGTGCGAAGGAGTTCGACTTCGCCGTCGTCACGCACAATCACCTCGACCACTACACGAAGAAATTCTACGACGAGATGAATAGCCGCCTGCACAGGACCGTCGTGAGCAATTTCATGGACAACTACGGGGCTGTCTTCCACAAGGGGATCGGGGGTTTTGCGAGAGGAGAGAGAACGTTCAGGATCAAGGATGTCGTAGTCCGCACCTACCAGTCGGACCACAACGAATTCCTGCGTGGCTTCACGATGCCAGTCGAAATCGAGTGCGGGGAATATACGATCTTCCATGTCGGGGACACGGCGAACGTCGCCGAGCTGAAACCGACGCGTCCGCCTGATCTTTGGATCCACCACTGTCTCTGCAAGAGGCACATCACCGGCGCGGGCGCGGCGCACCTGAAGCCGAAGCTGACGGTCGTCGCGCACTTGCACGAGATGTGCCACCCCAGCGGAGGGAGCCGTTGGACGTTCGCGGACGGCGACACGGCGCAAGGCGAGTCCGAGAAGGCGGGCGTCCCTGCGGTCGTGCCGTTCTGGGGCGAGCGGATTGTCTGAAAAACAAGATATTGGATATCAGATTTATTATCGAACGGATAGCTTGCGTCCGCTTGATTTTGATAAAATTACGGCAAAAAGGAACGATCATATGAGGCTGAGGCGGGAGATGAAGAACATTGTCGGAATCGGTATCGCAGCCGCCGCTCTTTTCGGCGGTTTCGCAACTGCGGCCACATTGAGTGATGCGACCGTCAGGAGTCATGCCGCCGTGGCGCGTCGCGCGGCGGCGGAGGGAATGGCGCTGCTTAAGAACGAGGGCGTGCTGCCGCTTCCGCGCGGAAGCCGCGTCGCGCTCTTCAACCTTGCTGGTGAATACCATTCCGGCGGCGGAGGTTCGTCCAAGGTCAAGCCGGTGCGCGTCGTTGACATCCCCGGCGGACTGAAGGAGGCGGGCTTCTCCGTCGATCCCGAAAGCCGCGAGACCGCTGTCGTCGTTCTGGGGCGCTCCTCGACGGAGGGGAACGACTGCTCCGAGGCGGCGTGGGAGCTTTCGGTGAAGGAGAGGGAGTCTCTCGCCAAGGTGAAGTCCGACGGCTACGGGCGCGTGGTCGTCGTCTGCAACTGCGGACACGCGATAAACCTTGGCCCGCTTGCGGACGATCCCGCGGTGGGGGCCATATTGTGGACATGGTTCCCGGGCGGCGAGGGCGGCGCGGCAGTAGGGGACGTCCTGTCCGGCAAGGTCTCGCCGTCGGGTCGCCTCACAGCCACCTTTGCGCGGTCGCTCGCTGACTACCCGACGCACGCCACCTTCCACGCCTATCGCGGCGTCGTCCCCTACGAGGAGGGCGTCTTCGTCGGCTACCGATACTTCGAGACGATTCCCGGCGCGAAGGAGAAGGTCGTCTATCCATTCGGACACGGTCTCTCCTATTCTACCTTCACCGTCACGCCCGGCGGGGTGTCGTTCGGCGGCGACGAAATCACTGTGGCGACGACCGTCTCCAACACGGGGACAGTCCCCGCCCGTCGCAGCGTCCTGTGCTACTCCTCCGCAAGAGGTGGCGAGGCTGAGCATCCGGCGATCGAGCTGAGGGCCTACGCCAAGACGCGTATCCTTGCGCCCGGAGAGTCGGAGACGCTGCGCCTCGTATTTCCGAAACGCGACCTAGCCTACTTCGACGACGAGGGGGTGCACGCCGGTGCGTGGGTGCTCGACAAGGGGACGTACGACATCCTCGTCGGCGGAAGCGTCCGCGATGTCGTGAAGGCGGGTTCGTTCGAGGTCGGCAAGCCCGAGGTGCTCGAGGCGCCGGGCATCAGGCTGGCGGCCGACCGTCTCGCACGCAGGCTGCATGCGGACGGGACCTACTCCGGGACGCCCGTCGCCTACCAGTCGCGTCCCGGGCTTGAACCCAACCCCAAGCTCCCCGCCAAGGCGGTGGAGAATCCGGCCGTCACGCTCTACGACGTCGCCGTCGGCAAGGCGACGATCGACGAGGTTCTCGACCAGATGACGCTCAAGGAAATGCTCTTCCTCCTCTACGGACACCCGAAGGTCGATCCGCACGGAACCGGTTCCATAGGCGCATTGGAGAAGTTCGGAATATCTGCCGTCCAGACATGCGACGGGCCAGCCGGCATACGCCGTTCCGTGGAGTCCACGTATTTCCCGTGCGCGGCGCTTCTTGCGGGGACGTTCGATCCGGTGCTGCTGCGCGAGGTCGGAGAGGCGCTGGGCGATGAGGCGGCGGAGACGGACTTCGACGTGCTGCTCGCCCCGGGGCTGTGCATCCATCGCCATCCGCTCTGCGGGCGCAACTTCGAGTACTTTGGGGAGGATCCGCTTGTCGCGGGCGTTTCTGCGCGCGAATACGTCCTTGGCGTGCAGTCACGCGGCGTCGGCGCCACGGTGAAGCACTTCGCCGGCAACAACCGCGAGGAGACGCGCCGGTACGAGCAGGATGTAGTGGGCGAGCGGGCTTTTCGCGAAATCTACCTGCGCGGCTTCGAGCGTGCGGTGAAGGAGGCCAGGCCATGGGCCGTGATGTCCGCTTACAACGGCGTGAACGGCTACAACTGCGGGGAGAACTACGGGCTCATAACCGGCATCCTGCGCGGCGAATGGGGTTTCGACGGACTCGTCATGACGGACTGGCATACGACTGTTCCGCTTTGGCGCGAGGTAGCCGCGGGCAACGATGTCAAGATGCCTGACGACTGCGAAGGAACATATATGAAGTTCGTGAAGAAGGACCTGGGACCAAGCCAGGCGGAATTCGCTATTTCCCGGAACTTCCTCGCCGTCGCATCGGTGCGCGAGAGTGCGTCGAGGGTCTGTCGCTTCGTGATGAAGTCTCGCCGCTTCCGGCGCGAGTTGGAGTCGCTCGCCGCCAAGGACCGGTCCGCTTCCAAAGCGGCGGAGTAGAAAGGGGAGGCCCCGGCAATGAAACCAGAAGACTTGCGGAAGTGTGTGCTGACGGCGCTTGCGGCATCATTCGGTCTAATGGCCCCAGCGGGTGCCGGCGCACCAGGCGAGGAGTGGAACCCCAAGGCCGACGACGAGGCGATGGTAGTCGCGGGCAACGCCAGGTTCACGGTCCTCACGGACCGCCTCATCCGCATGGAGTGGTCGGCGGACGGCGCTTTCGAGGATCGCGCATCCATTACTTTCGTCAACCGCAGGCTTCCTGTTCCGGAATTCACCGTCCAGCGCTCGGACGGAGGCTGCACCATTCAAACTGCGTCGCTCAGGCTCGAATACAAGGGCGGCAGGTTCTCCCGCGATACGCTTTCGGTGGGGGCGTGGCGTTACGGGGACAATGGAGGAGCAAACCTCCTGGGCACCGCCAGAACCCTCGACCGGGCCGACGGTTTGGCATCCATATTGCCGAAGATGTGCTGGGGCGTCGTCTCGCGCGACGGCTGGGCCGTGGTGAACGACTCTAAGCGCCACCTGTTCGTGCCGACGGACGACCATTGGGGCGAATGGGTCGTCGAGCGTCCCGAGGGCGACAGGCTGGACCTCTACTTCTTCGGCTACGGACACGACTACAAGGGGGCTCTCGGCGACTACGTCAAGGTTGCGGGACGCATTGGGCTTCCTCCCAGATGGAGCTTCGGCTACTGGTGGAGTCGCTACTGGCTCTATTCCGAGCGCGAGGTGCGTGAACTGGTGGCGTCCATTCGAAATGCGGGCGTTCCCATGGATGTCATGATCCTTGACATGGAGTGGCACGAGACATGGGAGGTGGGAATGTATGGCCGGTGGAGGGAGTGTCCGCGCGACGAGTTCGGCCAGCAGCCCGGATGGACCGGCTACACATGGAACAAGCGTCTTTTCCCGAAGCCAGAGGCGACGCTCTCTTGGCTGCACGACCACAATCTCAAAGTGGCCCCCAACCTGCATCCCGCAAGCGGCATTGAGCCGCGCGAGGACTGCTACGAGAGGTTTGCCAAGGACTATGGCTGGACGGGGACCAACAACATCCCCTATCGGCTCGCCGAGCGCAAGTGGGCCGACATCTACTTCGCCGACGTTCTCGGACCGATGGAGTCGCAGGGAGTGGACTTCTGGTGGCTTGACTGGCAGCAGTGGCGGGACGACAAACTGGTGAAGGGACTCTCAAATACGTTCTGGCTGAACCACATCTTCTTCCGCCATCAGGGAGAGCTAGACGGCGGCACACGGCGTCCCTTCATCTACCATCGCTGGGGCGGACTTGGCTCGCATCGATACTCCGTCGGCTTCTCGGGGGACTGCGCCATCTCGTGGGACATGCTGCGGGCGATCCCGTATTTCACGGCGACCGCGGCGAATGTCGGCTACGGGTATTGGGGGCACGACATAGGCGGACACATGAGGCGCGATTCCAAGACCATTGGGTTGGACGGCGACATATTCCTCCGTTGGCTGCAGGGCGCCGTCTTCACGCCTATATTCAAGACGCATTCGACGAAGGACCCGTTCATCGAGCGACGCATCTGGTGCTACCCGGACCGAGTCGACGACCTCCGCGCGGCCGTCCGGCTCCGCTACCGCCTCGCGCCGTACATCTACACGGCCGCGCGGCGATCCTGGGAGACGGGTGTCTCTGTCTGTCGTCCGCTCTACTACGACTGGCCGGAGGCGGACGAGGCCTACGACCGCGAGGCTCGGACGCTCATGTTCGGGGATGACATCCTCGCCTGCACGCTCGCCGATCCCGAGGATCCGGTGACGAAGCTCACGGCTTGCGATTTCTGGCTGCCGGAAGGGCGCTGGTTCGACGTCGAGACGGGGACGATGCTCGACGGCGGACGGCGTGTCGAGCTGAAGCGTTCGGCATCCGAGAACGCCTGGTTCGTCAAGGCGGGGTCGATCGTTCCCATGCTTCCGGACAGCGTCATGTCCTTGCAGGAAAAGGCCGCCGACGGATCTGTGATGACGCTCGCAGTCACGCCCGGAGCCGCATCGGGCGCGGGTGAGCTGTACGAGGACGACGGGGTTACGAGCGCCTATCCCGAGAAGTTCGCCAAGACGGCGTTCGCATATTCCGAGACGAACGGCGTGATGCGGCTTTTGCTAGGCGCACGAAAGGGTGCCTATGACGGCATGCCTGCGACACGCCAATGGACCGTACGTCTTCCCAACCGCCTACTGCCCGATTCCGTCGATGTGTCCGTCGGCGTGGCGAAGACGCACTTCGACGGGGACGACATGGCGCTTGTCGTCGAGCTTGACCCCGTCCCGGCGGGCGCACCGCTTGAAATTGTCTTAAGATGGAGCCCCCTCGCCTGTGCGGACGAAAAGCGCCTCGACGGGCTGCGCGGACACCTCAACCGCGCCCAGCGCATCGGCGAGGAGTTCAAGAACCTGCGCGCTTCGACGGGTGACGGACGCAATGTCCCCAACGAGTGGCTGGATTTCTCCACCGCCGGTTCGCAGCTGGCCGCCGCCGACACACCCGACGAGGTTCATGCAGTTCTTGATTCCTGCGAACGCGCCTATGGGCGTCTTCCCGAAGTCTATGGAGGCGTTTCCGCCCCGTTCCCGCCCGAGTCCCGCCAGCGTTTCGCCGCCCAGCTCCTGCCCGTGCCCTGAAGGCGCTGCCCCCACCCCACGGGGACAGTCTACCCCACCCCACGGGGACAGTCCCCCCTACCCCGATGGGAAACACCTCACCTCGACGGGGACAGTCCCCCCCTGGGAGCGGCGCGTGCGGGTGCGGGGACTGCGAGGGTCAGACCCGAATGCCGCTAACTTAAGGTGATTTCGGGCGTTTCCCGAGGCCCAGCGTCGCCTTTGTCGGACGCTTTGAGCGACGGGTGTCGGGCGTTGTTCTGAAGATGACAAGACGGGACAGCTCCTCAAGCCTTGCAAGCTTGGACTTGAGCGCCTTCCAGTTGGCTATCGCCGTGCGCATGGCCTCGAACTGCTCCTTCGAGAGAGCGACCGACACGGTCTTCGCCTTGACCTTCCTGGTCCACTGGTAGCACGGCCCGCCGGCTCCGGGCCCCCTGTCCTGCACGTAGCCGTGCGACACGAGCCCGATGTTTCCGAGCTCCTTTCTTATGGCCGCCATCTCCCTTTCGGCGGCCGCGATCTCCATGTCCTTTTTCATGCGCGAAATTATACCACACCATTGACACTCCCGCAATAGGGCGGTATAATTACCGCCCTATATGGACGACACTGCGCTTCTTCTCTCTCTCGGCTTCGCGAGGCCGTCGGCCCGCGAGGCGGCGGAGTCATTCCGCCAGGTTTTCCCAGGAGTCTCGGCCCGCGGGGGCGGGCGCGTGCGCGCCTTCGACGAACGGACCACGATCGGCCTGATGCTCGGGCAGGCGCTTGGCCGCAACGCGCCGTGCAAGGAGGCGGTGCGCAGGGCCCAGCTCGAACTCGGGATGGACGTGTCGGCGTCCACCGCCGCGTTCTGCAAGGCGCGCGGAAGGGTCCTGCCCTCCACGCTGGAGGGGATGTCGGCAAGGCTCTGCGCCGATGCGGACGTCCTCTGCGGCCTTGGCGAGTTCTCCGGCGTGTGGGCGCTGGACGGCACGACGTTCCAGGCGTCGGACACCGAGGAGAACCGCGTCGAATGGCCATATGCCTCGGGGCCGAAGTCGGGCTGCGGATTCCCGGTGGTGGGGGCCCTCGTGGCCCATTCCCTCGTGGGCAAAGGCTCGTCCATCCTTGTCACGGCGCCCTGGAAGGCGCACGACTTCCGCCTGTACGTCGAAGCCTCCGCGAGGTTCAAGGCGGGCGAGCTGCACGTTGGAGACAGAGCCTTCTGCTCGTTCACGGCCTTCGCGATCCTTGCCGAGGCTGGCGCGGACGGGATATTCCGGGGAAAGGACTGGTGCCGCAAGAGTCGCCAGGACGACGTGACGCTCGGGCCGGGCGACAGGCTCACGAAATGGGGAAAGCGCCAGTCGAAGCGGTCCATGACCGTCCCGCCTGAGAGACGGGCCGGGTTCCCGGACGAGATCACCGTGCGGGTCATAACGGCGAAGATCCGCGTGCGCGGGTTCCGGGATGAGGGGAAACGCGAGGGTCAGACCCTTGTGATACGGTCGAGGTGATACGGTCAAAGTCATTTTGATGGACTGCAATTCATGATGAATCTAGGAATCTAGACTTCTAGACTCCTCGAAGCCCCGGCCGATTTTGACGGCGGGGGCGGAAAATGGTATAATTCCCCTCAACAGCTAATCTAAGGAGCAACGAAATGAAGAGCAACGAGGAAAAGTCGGTCGCCGCCGCACTGCGCGCGGGCTTCACGCTGATTGAAATTCTGGTCGCGGT
>OCTW011585654.1_pt1 | contig 14225 bp, 14 predicted proteins | sample 1539671 | NCBI WGS metagenome assembly OCTW01 (sample SAMN02144230, study PRJEB22623) | gut metagenome | biome: sheep rumen | host: Ovis aries | place: New Zealand
GCAAGTGCACATAAGAAATATCATCGGAGAGTCTTTCCTTGAATAATGCGAGATCAATCAGTCCTTCTTGCAGTTGGTAGTCCAATTCGCTTGATGGCAAATCTTTCAAAACAATCTGAAACTTTTGATGCATTAATGCAACTTTTGCAATGCTTTTCAGGATTTTCAAATTTTGAAAAGCGGGGTCATATCCAATAACGATGGCTCTTTTTTGCTGTCTGATTTCATCGTGAAAACGCGCGTCTAAAGCGGCGCCTGCAGAAGCGTATCTTTGAAAGATTTTCCCCGCTTCAGTCAATTCAAAACGATCTATGCCGCGTCGATACAAAAGATAACCAAGTTCTTCCTCTAGGGATTGAATTTGGCGTGATAAACCAGGCTGGCTCATATTGAGCTGCTTCGCGGCTTTGGTGAAATTCTTCGTCTTAGCAAAAACCAAGAATGATTCTACTTTGTAGTCGAGCATAGTCTTTTGCAAACCTCATTATAAGCCCGGTTGCCCAAAAGTAGACTGCCCCAATTTCTTATGATGTGGGAGAAAGAATCAGGATAGATTGGTATCAAGTTCTTTGGCGAAAAGGAAGAACGCGTACAAAGGAATCGTCAATACCTTTGTCTCAGGATCAAAACCATATTTATTGCTGGACACTTTCACGAACAAGGAAGTTGGATTGCGGCTCGAATAGCCTTGGATGGATGCGAGGGAACCTCTCTTCTTCTTGACGTCGATCGGGACAATTTCCCCTTCTCGTTTCACCAAGAATTCGAATTCAGCGTCGTTCTTCCCTTTCCAGTAATAAAGGTCGATGCCACGGAAAGAGAGTTCGTCGGCTATGTAGTTCTCAAAGAAGACACCCATATTCACGTTGATGGCATTTTGGAAATCGGCCATATTGATCCCACTTTGATAGGCGAGGAACCCGGTATCGATGCAATAGATGCGGTAATTGCTCCCCTCGTCTTCCCGTAGAGGCAAGGTCACGCGTTCTTTCGTTTTCTTGCATAGATGGATAACGCCGGCGAGTTCCAATAATTGGATTGGGGTGATGTAATCTCTTACTTTCTTGTTTGGATCGAATAACGATGGCCGGAAATCGGCTTGAGGACGATTAATCTCAAGATAGAGATTGCTGAAAAGCTTTCTGGTCTTCAACGCCGTTTCCATTGGAATACCATATAGATCGATGTCATTCAAATAGTCTTGATATACCGTCATCAGATTTTTTCTGGCTTCGATATGCGACTTGCTATCTAGATAAATGGCGATGCTCTCTGGCAACGAGCCAACGAGAAGATAGTTCTGAAGATATTCCATCGCTAAGTTATGAGCCGAATCATCTAATGGTTCTTTCTTTAAATAGGCATCGACGATGCGGCGATGAAGAACGGGGTTGGCGTTCATCAAGAACTCTTCGAAGTTCATCGGCATCAACGTTAGTTCCTCAAGCGCCCCAACGGGATAAAAGAACTTCTCCTTCTTTTTGCTGGCCCTGCGTATTTTTACGCGGACCAAAGAGCCAGAAGCGATGACGCGAACATCGGGGTGATTCTCTTTAAAATCCTTCAATGAAGTAATCGCCGGCAACGCTTCTTGAATCTCATCAAAGATAAGCAACGTTTCATTATCAACCACCCGCCCTACTCGAAGAGAGATGTGCTCCATGATTTTTTCGGCGCTGCTCGTCGGTGTCTTATAAACGCCTTCGCCGTTGACGAAATCACGAATGTCATCGTCGAACTTGAAATTGATGTAAATATGCTTTTTAGAATAAAACCTCTTCGCGAAAAGGTCGCGAATCAAATAAGTCTTCCCGACCTGCCTCGCACCATAAATCATTAGTGGCTTTCTTCTTGGCTTTTTATCCCATTCTATGAGGTGATTTAACGCTAATCGTTCCATGGCAAGCCTCCAGTCCGTGCAATTTTTATCCGAAAATATTATCCAGTCCGTGCAATTTTTATGCAAGTTTTATATCCAGTCCGTGCAATTTCTCTCATTTTTTTATATCCAATCCGTGCAAATATACTAGTTAACATGTTACTTAAAGGACAAAGTCCTTTACTATGAAATATATATGGTTTCTCCTTGGATGGTATAATTAGAAGGGTAAGATACCATGCTTTTTTGAATGAGAGATTAGCGCAAAATTTGGTTTTTCGGTTAGTCTCACAATGTGTTTTGCTTGAACTATTTTTGTTACCAAAACAATGCATTTTTCGTAACGCAAATTCCGCATGATCGGCAACGCGATTAAACTGGCATGCCAACACGTTTCTTGTATTCAAGAAGCATCGTTCGTGGTAAAGTATGGGGCCTTGAAAAAGGCGGACAGTTCGAAATCCATCCTGTCCTTAAACAAAACTAGGAACTCATCGGATCTTTTCAGCCGCTTAGTTTCTAGCGGCTATTTTTATTGAAAGGAAAAATCCTATGGAAAAAGCCCTTGTACTATTATCGGGTGGCTTGGACTCCGCGGTCACGCTTGCCCTGGCGATTGCTCGCCACGGGGAAGAGAACGTCGAAGCCTTATCCATCTTCTATGGTCAACGCCACGAGAAAGAACTCGAATTCGCCGAGAAGCTCGCCATCCATTATGGTGTCCCGCGCAGAGAACTTGACCTAGCACCACTTTTTTATGATAAAGGGTGCTCTTTGCTCTCTTCTAGCGATCGAAAGATCCCCAAAGACGAATACGCGAACCTCCACAAAAAATCGAAAGCCCCAATTTCAACCTATGTGCCATTTAGAAACGGTTTATTCCTTTCGGTTGCTTGCACCATCGCCTTACAGCAACACTGCGACATCATCTATTATGGCATCCACGCCGATGAAGGCTCCGATTCCGCTTATCCAGATACTTCCGTCGCTTTCCATGAAAGCATCTCCAAAGCCATTGAAGAAGGAAGCGGGCATCTCGTTCGCTTAGAAGCGCCTTTTGTTGCTTGCAATAAAACGGAGGTTGTCCGCCAAGGCATCGCTCTTAACGTTCCTTTTGAATTGACGTGGAGCTGCTATGAAGATGGCGATGAACCTTGCCTTCATTGCCCGACTTGCTTGGATCGACTCAAAGCGTTCGAAGCAAACGGAATCAAAGATCCGTTATTAGGAGGTAAGTGATCATGGAAGAACTTTCTAGAAAGCGCCGCTCGCTCAGCGTCCCAACCTTCTTTCTCATCATCGTATCCTTTTATATGGTAGGGTCGGTGATGCAAAACATCTTGGCCACCAAAACATTTGGAACACCTGAATTATCCATTACCACCGGAGGCACCATCATCTCTTGGCTTGTCTTCTTGTGCATGGATGTCATCACCGAGATTTGGGGTAGAAAAAGAGCCATCCAGTGTTTCTGGATTTCCGCCATATTAAACCTATTCATCTCTGGAATTGCTTGGATTTGCATTGCCATCCCTGGCAATAACGATTTCATCAATTCCTCTTATGAAGTGATTTTAGGAACGGGATGGAGAATCGTCATCGCTTCCATCACCGCGTTCTTGCTTGGCAATTACGCGAATACGATGATTATGTATTTGATGCGCGTAAATTCGAAAAACCCCAACAAAACCTTCGGATTTATGCTTCGCGCGGTGCTATCCACGTTGATTGGGCAATTCTTGGATAATGCGATTTTCTATTTGATCGCATTTGCTCCAATTGGCATTCCTGCAACCATTGAGCAATCCTGGGCCACCATCTTGCAGCTTGTTGGATTCACCACTGCAATAGAAACCGTTGTTGAAGCACTTGTCTCCCCATTAACATCCCTATTCATCAATTACTTAAAGAGACTTAAAATGGAGCAAGGCGTTATCACCGATATTGAGACGGGAAAGGAATAATGCATATGAAACGTGAAGAAGAAGGCCTCATTCATTTAGGCAAAAAGACCAACTACCCCACCACCTACGACCCAAGCGTGTTGGAGTCCTTTGAGAACAAGCATCAGGGAAACGATTATTTCATCAAATTCAATTGCCCTGAGTTCACTTCCCTTTGCCCTATCACCGGGCAACCGGATTTCGCGACCATCACGATTTCCTATATTCCTGATAAGCGTTGCGTCGAAAGCAAATCGTTGAAGCTCTATTTGTTCTCTTTCAGAAATCATGGAGATTTCCATGAAGATGTCGTCAACATCATCATGAAAGACCTCATCGCTTTGCTTGACCCACGTTATATTGAAGTTTGGGGTAAGTTCTTGCCTCGAGGTGGTATTTCCATCGATCCTTATTGCAATTATGGCAAGCCAGGCACTCAATACGAGGAAATGGCAAATCACCGTCTCCTCAACCACGACCTTTATCCAGAAAAAGTCGACAATCGATAAAGCAAACGTAGCGGGGTTACGCTACGATTTTGTTAGGCTACAAAGAGCGTTAGATTCGCTTTCTTAAGAAGATAGAAACAGAAAGCAGGATGCAAAGGACTAATAAGCCCGTATCTGCCACGACCGCTACCCAAAGAGGGAATCCTGGGATCACAAGCGAGCAGACGATAATCGCAAGCTTGATGACTAAGGATAAGACGATGTTGAAGATGCTTTGGCGTCTTACCAGTTTTGCAATGCGGTGCGCTGTCGCTAATGAAAGCGGGTTGTCATTCATGATCACAACATCGGCGTGCTCCATAGCGAGATCACTGCCAATCCCACCCATCGCAATGCCTAGATCGCTTGCGGCAATCGCTGATGCGTCATTGATGCCATCTCCCATAAAAGCAACTTGTCCTGCATTCGCCAAACAAGCGTTTTCAATTACTTCTTTCTTTCTTGCGACGCTGCAACGGCCTTCCACCCCATCTAAGGCTAGTTGCCTGCCAAGGGCTTCTGCGTTTTTGGTTAAGTCACCTGAAAGCAGATGAATTTGAATCGCGTGCTCATGCAGATATTGAACCAACATAGAGGCATTCTCCTTGGTTTCATCGCCTAGGACAACAGCCCCTAAATAGATATTATTTTTTGCAATAAGCACAGCAGTTCCCGCCTCAATGGAATCTTTGACATCGACATGATGACTTTCAAGAAGTCGTTCATTTCCGCAGAGATAAACATCTTCATCCACATAAGCGATGACACCTTGTCCAGCGATTTCTTCGTACCTCGATGAAATGAGCTTATTCTGGCAAGGAACATCCTGGATAGCTCTTGCAATCGGATGGGTAGAATGCGCTTCACACATCTTCGCGATAGAGAGCAACGCATCCTTATCCTCTCCTAAGACATTGAGGACTTTGAATTCGCCTTTGGTGAGTGTGCCAGTCTTATCCGTGTAGACAATACCCATTTGATAGAGGCGGTCGAATACTTCAGCACCTTTGATGAGAATGCCTCTTTTGCCCGCTAATCCCATGCCGGCCCAATAAGATAACGGAACACTTGCAACGATGGAGCACGGACAGGCAATGACGAGAATGCATAAGCCATGGAAAATCCATTTCGACCAGTTTTCAGGAAGATTCGCACCCATAAATAGAGGCGGAAGCGTGGCCAGAAGGATCGCTAAGACGAAGACGACTGGAGTATAGATAGAGGCGAAGCGATGAATGAAGCGCGTGATTTTCGATTTGCTGCGCTCCCCTTCTTCGATGAGGGCAAGGATCTTTGCGACTGTGTTATTTTCATAATCGCTGGTGGCTTCGATTTCTATATAACCTTCTTTTAATATGGTTCCTGCCGCTACTTCGCTTTTTGTGCTAACGCGGAAAGGCACGCTTTCTCCTGTTAAGCTAGAGGCATCGATTCTTCCCTCGCCTTGGAGGATGACGCCATCGCTAGGCAGGATCTCACCAACATTGACGCATAAGATATCGCCTTTGGCAATTTGAGTCGGATCGATATCCATAACAACGTCATTTTCTTTCCGATGGGCGATCTTGCTTCGAAGCTCGCTGGCCTCAGAAACCGCTTCACGGGTCTTGTCTTTTGCATAATCTTCGAACATTTCTCCGATTTGATAAAACAAGAGAATAAGTACTGCTTCAAAGCATTCGTTTTGCCCAAAAGCGAGCAACGAGAACGCCCCGATAGAGGCAAGCACCATCAGAAGGTTTTCCGAGAGGAACTCCTTCTCTTTGACGATGGATTTGATCATCCCATAGACCATGTCATAGCCAAGGATCACCCATGCCGAGGCAAACAAAACGATATTCCAAATGTAGCCTGTTTGCCCAAAGTGCTCCTGGTTAACAAGGAAATACGCTAGCAGCGATAACGTCAAAGCAATCGCGATGCGAATGATTTTGATGATTCGTTCTTTAGTTTCTTCCATCGTTCCACTCCTCGTTCACGTGATCGAATGTGATTTCAAGGAGCTGTTCGACGTGTTCGTCATCGAGCTGGTAAAACACATTGTGGCCGTTGCGGGTGGCCGAAACCAAATGATTCTTCTTCAGGATCGATAATTGATGAGAAACAAGCGACTGCGAAGCACCGGTTTCTTCCGCAATTTGATTGACCGACTTTTGCTCCCCTAGAATACAATAAAGGATTTTTAAGCGAGTGAAGTCGCTAGCAATATTCAAGATAGATTCCATTCTATCTAAGGTGTTGTCATCAGGAATGATAGCCATGAGAATTCCTCCGGACATATTATATGAACGGTTATTCATATTAATCAAGCATTATTTATGAATGGCCATTCATATTTTAGTTGCTTATTTCTTTTGGATGGATACACTATGGCGCGGAGGATACTTCTATGAAAGCATTCGAACAACTCAAGACCTATTTGAATAAATTAAGAAAGCTGAATTATCTCATCGCCATCGTCGCTTATGATTTGGACACCACCACTCCACCCAAGGCAATTGAAGAGGAATCGGACCTTCTTTTGGATTACATCAACGAATATGCTTCTCTATCTAGAGATTCCAATTTCATCGCCGTTGCAAAACAAACGATGGAAGAAGAGAAAGAGAATCCGAAAATCCAAAAACTTTGCAGAACCCTCTTAGATGAATCTGAGTTCCTAGCGAAAATCGATCCGAAGCAATATGAAGAATGGGAAGCGGCATACCAAGCTTCCAACCACGCTTGGAGAAAAGCCAAGGAACAAAAAGACTTCTCTTTGTACCTTCCTTATTGGAAGAAAGCCATTGAGGCACGCAGACAATGGGCATCCTTAAGGAAAGACGAATCGATGAACACTCTTTACGACGCTTGTCTCGATGCTTATGAAAAAGGAACACGAGAAGGTGATATCGATGCAATCTTCTCTAGACTCAAAGAATTCTTACTTGCGAATCTTCCTATCGTTCAGCTCAAGCAAGGAAAGAAACCCGTTATTCTTTCTCATGGCAAGCATGATCAAGAAGACCTCAGCTATGATGTCTTGGATTTAATCGGTTATGACTTAGAACAAGGTGCGCTTCGAGAATCGGAGCATCCTTTCTCCAACAATCTATCAAGACACGACTGCCGCATCACCACGCATTACCATGAAGATGATTGGAGAAGCAATTTGTTCTCCGTCATTCATGAAGGTGGACATGCGATCGAATTCCAGAATTGGAGCGATGACATGTTCGACCATTATGTCGATGGATTGGCCACCGCTGCAGTCTGCGAAACGCATTCTCGTTTGTTTGAGAATCTTCTTGGCCGCAGCAAAGCCTTCGTTCATGCCTTGCTCCCATTATGCAAAAAACATCTAAAAGGCGAATTCGAATTCATGAGTGAGGAAGAGTTCTATTATGCCATCAATTATGTCGAACCTTCCTTGATCAGAACCGAGTCGGATGAATTCACTTATTCGATTCACATCATCATCCGTTATGAAATCGAACGTGATCTCATCAACGGCAAGATTGAATGTGAAGATGTTCCGGCGATTTGGAACGCCAAATACAAAGAGTATCTTGGGGTTGAGCCTTCCGATGATTCGGAAGGTGTGATGCAAGATGTTCATTGGAGCGATGGTTCGATTGGATATTTCCCATCTTATGCGCTTGGCAATCTTTATGGAGCCCAAATCCTTCATAAGATGAAACAGGATATTGATGTCGATCAGTTCGTTCGGGAAGGAAAGTTTGACCAAATCATTCTTTGGCTCAAAGAAAAAGACTTCGCCTATGATTGGATGGATCCAAACATCTATCTGAAAAAAGTCACAGGCGAAGAACTCAAAGTGGATTACTTCCTGGATTATCTAAGAGAAAAATACCTGAAATAAAGCAAAACCCAAGGGCTCAAATCCTTGGGTTTTGCATTGTTTTTCAGTTTTTAGTCGATGTTATAGCCCGCTAAAACCTTGGGTAATGGAGCAATGGTCTTTTTGATGACGCCTTCTTGGAAAGGATCTTTCATATGGGCTTTGCTCACCAGGGTGCGGAACGGATATTTGCCACCCATTTTGCAAAGATTGAGGTATCTCTTCCAAGCAAGCGCGTGGTTCTTTCGATCAAGGTTGAAGAACTCAAACGCCATAACTTGGGCGAGCGTGTAATCGATGTAATAGAATGGGCTTTCGAAGATATGGGCTTGGGTGAGCCAGCGATGGCCTTCCGCCATATACTTGCAACCTTTGTAGCATGCTCTCTTATGTGGGAGGTACTTCTCTTCTAACGCAATCCACTCGGCATCGCGTTCTTCTGGAGTCGCTTCTGGATGCTCATAGACCCATTCTTGGAATTCATCGACCGAGACACCATAAGGAAGGAAAGAGATGGAATCGGAGAGGTGGACGAAGCGATAACGTTCTGGGTTATCGAAGAAACGGTCCATATATGGATGAGCGAAGAATTCCATCGACATGGAATGGATTTCGCAGGATTCACTCGTGGGCTGGCGGTATTCTGGGATCTTAATGGCTCTAGACATATAAGCCTGGAAGGAATGACCAAACTCATGGGTTAAGACATCAACATCACCAGAGGTGCCGTTGAAGTTAGAGAAGATGAATGGAATGCCGTATTTTGGGAAATAGGTCATATATCCACCGCTTTGTTTACCAGCTCTTGCCTCTAAATCAAGGACATGATGGTCGGCCATGAAGCGGAAGAAATAAGACGTTTCCGGCGACATTTGGTCATACATGCCTTTTGCGGTCTCAATCTTTTCGGCAGTCGTGCCTTTCGGAGTGGGGTTGCCATCTTTAAACGCGAGGGCAAGATCATAGATTTCCGGATTACGGATGCCAGTTCTCTTGAATTGCTGCTTCAACAGTTTTCCTGCAAGAGGAGTGACATACTGAGCAATCGCATCGCGATACCCTTTCACATCCTCTTTGGTGTAGTCGAATCTTGACATGCGGAGATAGCCAAGTGGGACGTAGTTCTCAAATCCAAGTTTCTTGGCCATGCGGTCTCTGACTTTGACGAGTTTATCGTAAATATCCTCTAATTCAGCGACCTTGCTATCCATGTAGGAATAATAGGCTTTGGAAGCTTCTTCGCGGGTTTTGCGATCAGGGTCTTCCATGAATTTGCCCATCTGAGGGAGATTGTATTTCTCGCCGCGGAACTCCACTTCGCAAGAAGCAATCAACGCGCCGTATTGCATCGTGAGTTTGTTCTCTTCGATGGATTCTTCAATGACGCGTTCATCAAAGCTCTTCAAAGAATTCTCGTGCATCTTGAAAAGCAAGGAGCCAAGTTTCTCTTCAAGATATGGACGGAACTTGCTTTCCAATAAGGCTTTAGAGAAAGCAAGTTCTTCGTTTTGAAGAAGCGGGTATTTCTCGTTCACCACATCCATCGCTTTGACGTATTTAGGATTATTGGATTCCAACGAGAACTTAACCGAGATTAACGTGACGGAATTGTCGAAATCGTCCGAGGCTTTCATTTTCTTTTTGATGACAGCAAGAGCCTCTTCTTGGGTGGCCGCGTTCTTTAAAGCCTCAGTGAAGGCTTTGCTCTTTTCGATCTCCCTTTCAAAAGAAGGAACACGGAAAGGCCATTGCTCAAACACAGGGATGTTTTTGCTCATATATCGTTCTCCTTTATCTATAAGATAAGCGTCTAATTACAGACTAACTGCTAGTATATGGGAAGAAAAAGAGAACTCCAACGATTATTTGAATCATTTCGTTAGGCATACCTAGCAAAAAGGACTACAATACGCCTTGCCGAAATTAGAGGCACGACCATGAACGAAGAAGAAACCATTAGATTAATCGAAGCAACGCTGGACAAAGTGCGTCCGTTTTTGCAACGCGACGGCGGCGACATCGAATTCATCGGTTTTAGAGATGGCATCGTTTATGTTTCCATGGTCGGCGCTTGCGAAGGTTGCTCTCTTGCTGGATCAGATATCTCTGCCGGGGTTGAGATCATCCTCATGGAAGAGGTTCCTGGCGTTATGGCGGTTCAGCTCGATGATGTTCCTGCCGATCTCATGACGGCCTATCTAGAAAGAAAAGCGCAACAAAACCAATAAGAAGGTTAATAGATAACGAAAAAAGAACCACGAGGGTTCTTTTTTCGATATTTGCCGTTAATTAGTCAACAAACCAGAAGATGTGGTTGGTGATGATGATGGCGACAAGGTCTAAGACCCAGCCAATGAAGCCGGCAAACACGATCCAGACGATGGCAAGAACCAATCTGAGAACGTCTTTCTGGGCAATGGCACCAAGCAAACGGTAGACACCCCAAATGATGTCGATGATAGGGAGGCAGAACAAAATCTTGACGAGTCTGGACCTATCATCCATCCATTTAATAAAAGAAGCCATAGCAATTCCTCCTGTCTTTTATCATAGTATTGCTCATGAAAAATGCACTCTTTTTTTACGTATTTCTTTATTTAAAGAAAAGGACATTCATTTTGACTTTTTCCTTGATTCGGTAAGAAAAAGGCCAAGCGCCCTATTGCCCTACCAGAAACATCAGTCGCTCAGCCTTATCTTTAACGGAATAAAACTAGTTTATTTTAACAACGCGGTTTCAATGGAGTTCGCGATGACATAGCCTTTTCTGTTATAGACATCCGCTCGGTTATAGGTCATGCGTTTGCCATCAGGTTCTACCATCACGCCGCCAGCTTCATGGAGAATGATATCCCCAGGAGCGACGTCCCACTCTTTGGTGCCGTCAGAGAATCTTACTGACAAATCATATTCGCCTTCTGCGATTTTGCAGAACTTGGTGGAGGCTCCTACAGGTTTGGGTTCGCCTTCTAATAACGAGGCGTGGGCTTTATAGAATTCCACTTCGGCTGGAGTGACATGAGAAATGGAGCAGCAGGCACGTAGATTGTTTTTGCGGTCAGAGACATGAATACGAACCGGCTCTTTGCCATCATCAAGGCGATAAGCGCCTTTGCCCTTGATCGCATAGTAAGAGACATTCTGCATTGGGATGCGAATCACGCCGGCAACGATTTCATGATCGACGCAGTAAGCGATGTTGATGGTGAACTGGCCGTTTTTCGAGACAAATTCTTTCGTTCCATCAACAGGATCGACGATGAAGATTCCTTTCTTAAAGAAGCGGCTGCCATCATCGAAACTCTCTTCGGTTAAGAAGCCCGCTTCTGGGAAAAGGGTTCCTAAATAAGCGCGGATGATTTCATCGGCGCCTTTATCCGCGTCGGTAACTGGGGAATTATCATCTTTGATTTCGACTGGGAAATCTATCTCGTAGATCTTCTTGACCCAGGCGTCCGCGCGTTTCGCGGCGATTAACATTTGCTCGGCAATATATTCGTACATAAAAAGCCTCCTCGTTTGGTGAGAGCATTATAGCAAAACGGGAGGCTTGTGACATCTTGCAAAGCAAGTGTCATGCATCTTGGCTAACGCAGTTGAGGGCTTCGATGATCTCATCGATAGATGGGCGGTTATCCACAATGTTGCATCCAGAGGCATAACGATGTCCTCCACCACCGAATTGAATCGCGGTCGCATGGATGGGATAACGTTTGTTAGAACGAAGCTCGACACGGTAATTGCCGTTTCTTTCTTCGGTCGCAAGCATATAGATTGGCTTGCGGTGACGTCCAGCGATCGCATTGACGAAGGAACCAGCTTCTTCATAGGTGATGCCGAAGCTTTGATAATCCTCAGGATGGATGACGCAGTAATCAACCTGTCCTTTGCAATGAGTATGACGTTTCATGAACGATTTGAATAAGCGAACTTCTTTTCTTTCGTAATAGGCAATATCGAGAATCGATTTGAGATCCGCGCCATAGCCAACAAGCATCGCAATCACTTCAAATGTATGCTTTGTCGTACCGTGATATAAGAATCTTCCAGAATCCGTTGCCATACCTAAATAGATGGCTTCCGCAGCGATTTTTGAAAATTTCATGTGAAATTCGGTTGCAAAATCGGCAATGATTTCCGCTGCGGCAATACGCTCTTCATCCACGAAACTAGGATGTTCGAATGGTTCATTCCCTTTGTTTGGACAATGGTGATCAAATTTCATGAAGCCCTTGCACATGCGGACTCGTTGATCTTCCACACGTCTTAAGCAAGAGACATCCACGAGGATGCCAAGCGAAGATCGGATGGTTTTATCATCTGGGTTATCCATGCTTCCCAAACGTCCGAAAAAGGATGGGACACCACTGCCGATGATATATACCTTTTTATTGGGAAACGTATCTTGAATCAAATGTTTCAATGCAACTTGGGATCCATAGCAATCGCCATCGGGCAAAGCATGTCCCCAAACCGTGATGACGTCGTTTTTGCAGATGAGTTCGTATAGTTCTTGGAAAGTAGACATATTCTTTTGCTTTGAAAAAGCACAATAGAATACACTCTACGGACCGTGAGTCAAGAAGAAAATGAAAGGGCTTACATTTTATCGGAGCAAAAAGAAAACAGGCATCCGATGCCGAACGTCTGTTTCAATAGGTCTTATTTCTTTTCTTCAACTTCAGCTTCGATGACCTTTTGATCATCTTTCTTTTCTTCTGGTTTCTTGTCTTCAGGCTTCATTCCGCCGAACCAATAACGGAAATCGAAGATCACGTTACGGGTTGCGATGTAGACAATATCAGCAATCCAGAAGACCGGATAGATGATAACGCCAAGAACGATATCTAAGACAAGAACGCCGAATTCTTTCGCTCTGATTTCTTTGATGAAGCGGTAGACGACAAAGAGAGGGTTAAGGACGATAGCGAGAATAAGCTTTGGAATCTTTGGAAGATTATCAAGAAAATCGCAGTAGGCCATTACATGTCGCCTTTCACGCCGAGCGCTTCAGTCGCGGCGTCACGTTCGCGAGATTGAGAACCTTCGGTGGAATCATCTTCTTCACTTTCTTCATCAAGAACGCCGGTGGAGGTAACAATGCCTTGGACGGATTGATCGTACTCGGCATTCTCTTGAAGGTCGGTCTGGTCGAGGTCGGTGTTGTCTTCCACTTCGGTGTAGACAGCCGAGACATCGATATGAACCGCGTCATAATTATGACGGGAACGAAGATCCCAAGTATTATCGCTTAAGACAACAACCGCACCGCAGAAAGAGAGATCGGTATAGAAGTGGCCGATGCGGGAGGTGGCTTCTTCCTCAGGGATTTCTAGTCTAGCGATGACTTTTGCCCAGAGGTCAGAGAACTTCATGGCCTCGCCGTTCTCGGTGAGAATGGCGACGGCTGCGGCGATCATGGATTCATTGTTTTTCATAAATTTAAGTCCTTTCTGTAGGTATTTTTTGATTTTTACATTTTCTCAGGGGCGGATACACCGAGAATTCCAAGAGCGTTTTTCAAGGTGATTTCCGCGGCTTTGATCAACGCCAAACGGGAAGCGGTAAGCTCAACGTTGTTGCGATCAATGATACGGCATGCAGCATAGAATTCGTGGATCAATTCGCCCAAATGGTGGATATAAGCAGCCACCTTATAAGGTGCGCGATCCCGCGCTGCAGTCTCTATCATACTCGGGAATGCGGCTAAATGCTTCAAAATTGACATTTCCGATTCTTCTTTGAGCAGCTTTGCGCTTGGATCAAGCGGGATATCTTGTCCAAGGGAGAGAAGCGAAGCGCAGCGAGCATGGGCATATTGCGCGTAATAGACTGGGTTTGCGCTGCTTTGCTCCATGGCTAAGCTGTAATCGAAGTCGAGGTGAGATGTTTGATTACGTTCCACGAAGAGGTAACGCACTGCATCGACGCCGACATCTTCCACCAAGTCGCGGTGAGCGATGGCTTTGCCGGTGCGTTTGCTCATCTTCACTTCTACTCCATCGCGATAAACGTGGACAACTTGGATGAATTGCGCTTCTAAGACATCTTCAGAATAACCCTTCATCATGAGC
>OCTW013398041.1_pt1 | contig 14221 bp, 10 predicted proteins | sample 1539671 | NCBI WGS metagenome assembly OCTW01 (sample SAMN02144230, study PRJEB22623) | gut metagenome | biome: sheep rumen | host: Ovis aries | place: New Zealand
TTTGGTCAGCTGAAATCGAAAATCCTCCGCAAAACGTTCAATATTATTCTTGACTTGTCTGTTAAAATCCTTCGTGCTATACCCGTAAATTTCCGCCAAATCGGCATCGAGCATGACCTTTACTCCGCGGATGGTATATATCCGCGACTTGAGCAAATCCTCGTCTATCAGGGAAAATCCGGGCTTTTTCGGCGCGACGGCCCCGGCCGCACTGGCCGCAACATCTTTCTTCATCGTCAACTCCTCTGGCATACAAGCGGAAAAATACCAAAGACTATACACTTGTGCACTAAATATAGATTCAAAAATTCAGTTTGTCAATAGGCCTGCACGATTTTTTTGAAGGGGGAGGTGTCCCCCTGATTGCAGCCTTGGCCTTATGTCACCCTGGAGCCAAAGGCGATAGGGTCCAGGGCAAGGCTTTCGCTACCCTCTCTCCTAGTGGGCTCCGCCCCCTAAAACCCCCGTTTTCTTCTGAAATTCCCCTCATTATCTCAAATCAGCATATTCTGCACTCTAATTTTGATATATATTTGCAAACAAGGTTTCCCATGGAAGTGAATAAGAAAGACCTCTCCGAACGCGACATTGTCAGCAAGTTCATTTTGCCCGGCATAACGAATGCTGGGTGGAGTCTTGATTCGCAAATTCGCGAAGAGGTTTCGTTCACAGACGGTCGAATTTTTGTGAAGGGCAAGACCGTCGTGCGCGGGCAAAAGAAGCGTGCGGATATCATTCTCTATTACAAGCCGAACATGCCGATTGCCGTGGTAGAGGCAAAGGACAATAAGCATTACGTTAGCGATGGCATTCAACAGGCTCTTTCTTATGCGCAGACTCTGGATATTCCCGTAGCGATTAGCAGTAATGGTGATGCGTTCTCGATTCGCTATCGTGAAAACTGCGGCCCGAAAGATAGCCAAGGAAATCCTATCGCAGTAGAAGAACGCGACCTGGAACATTTCCCGACAAGCGAAGAAATTTGGGCTTGCTACAAACGGTACAAAGGTATCGACTCTCCAGAAGCGGAATCCACGGCTACACAAGATTATTATGTCGATAGTTCAGGTTACAATCTGCGTTATTACCAGCAGATTGCAGTCAACCGCACAGTAGAGTCGATTGCCAAAGGTAAAGACAGAATCCTTTTGGTAATGGCGACCGGTACCGGAAAAACGCTTACTGCATTCCATATCATTTGGCGTTTGTGGAAAAGCGGCTGGACAAAGAACAAGGTTCCGGGCAAGACTCCGCGAATTCTTTTCCTTGCTGACCGTGATAACCTGATTACGCAAACCAAGCGTGGAGACTTCAAGCCTTTCAAGGACAAGATGACGATTGTCCGCCATAAGCAGATTGATAAGGCTTATGAAATCTATTTGGCCTTGTATCAGGGGCTTACAAATTATGATGAAGATGCCGACGCATACAGGGAATTCTCGCCCGACTTTTTCGATTTGGTAGTTGTTGACGAATGTCACCGCGGGAGTGCTGCCGAAGATAGCGCTTGGCGAAAAATTCTGGATTACTTCAAGAGTGCAACTCACATTGGTTTGACAGCAACACCGAAAGAAACAAAAGACATATCGTCTTCGGAATACTTCGGCGACCCGATTTACACTTATTCTTTGAAGCAGGGGATTGATGACGGATTCCTTGCTCCTTATACAGTTTTGCGTATAGGCATCAATGTTGACCTAGAAGGCTGGCGGCCTGAAAAAGGTAAACGCGACAAGAACGGAAACATCGTTGAAGACCGCATTTACAATACGAAAGATTTTGACCGCAACTTGGTGCTAGATGACCGCACGCCGATTGTTGCCCGCAGGATTGTAGAATTCCTGAAGCAGAACGACCCCATGGCAAAGACTATCGTATTCTGCATTGACCAGGAACACGCAAGTCGCATGCGCGATGAACTTTGGAAAGCCGCTCCGCCGGAATGGCATGAAAGGTCTGACGAGTACATCATGCGCATCACCAGCGATGACAAAGAAGGCCGGCTAAAACTTGATGATTTCAAGAATCCAGAAAAGCCTTACCCCGTTATTGCCGTTACTTCAAAATTATTGAGTACCGGTGCAGATACAAAGACATGCAAACTCATCGTACTGGAATCGAATATCGGCTCCATGACCGAATTTAAACAGATTATCGGACGTGGAACAAGAGTTTTTGAAGAATATGGTAAACTCTACTTCACGATAATGGATTTCCGTAACGTGACGAACTTGTTCTCGGACCCGGCATTTGACGGCGAGGCCATCCGCATCAAGGAAGTTAAACCGAATGACCCGATTCCTGCGGATAGTTCAACGGCTGGTGATGCTCCCGGAGATTTGATTGATCCGGTTACGGGCAGTGAAGTTGCCTTCCCGGAAAAACCGCCGTATCCTACACCCAATCCTCCTGGTGGAGAAGTGGCGGACAAGCCTTCAAAGGTCTATGTAGCGGGAGTTCCGATATCAATATTAAATGAGCGTAAGGAGTTCCTCGACCCTTCGGGAAAGCTTATCACGACTACGCTTCGCGAATACACCCGTCAAGGCATCTTGGGCAAGTATCGCGATTTGCAAACCTTCTTGCAAGAATGGAACAGTGCCGAAAAGAAAAAGGCGATTATCGAGGAACTTGAAAAGCAGGGTATCATTGCCGAGAACCTGCAAGAAGAAATAAAAAAGGACTTGGATGTTTTCGACCTGATTTGCCATATCGCATACGATGCCCCGGCACTCACGCGCAAGGAACGTGCCGAAAACGTCCGCAAGCGCAATTACTTTACTAAGTATGGCGACAAGGCGCGAGCCGTTCTGGAAGCCCTTTTGGACAAGTATGCCGAAGAGGGAATCGGAAATATCGAGGACACCTCGGTTTTGAAAGTGGATCCCATTACTAAATTTGGGACCCCGAAAGAAATTGTTGAACTGTTCGGCACCAAGCAAGACTACTTGAAGGCGGTGCGCGAACTGGAAGATGAAATTTATAGAGGAGTAGCCTAATGGCCGACATCGGTGGAATTATCAAGACCCTGCAAAACATCATGAGAAAAGACCAGGGTGTTTCTGGCGATGCGCAGCGCATTGAACAGCTGGGCTGGATGATTACGCTCAAGATTATCGACGACAAGGATTCCGAAATGGAGCTCCTGGATGATGACTACAAGTCAGTAATCCCCGAAAAACTGCAATGGCGCAACTGGGCCGCCGATAGCGAAGGCATGACAGGCGATGCTCTGCAGGAATTCGTTGACAACAAGTTGATTCCTGGCCTGAAAAAGATAGACGTTTCTACCGGCAACAAGCGTGCCATTCTGATTCGCGACATTTTCGACGGCATCAACAACTACATGAAAAACGGCACCATCATCCGTCAGGTGGTGAATAAACTCAACGAAATCGACTTCAACGTATCCGAAGACCGCCACCTGTTTGGCGACATCTACGAAACTTTGTTGCGAGACCTGCAGAGTGCGGGCAACTACGGTGAATTCTACACTCCGCGAGCCATCACCGAAATCATGACGGAAATAGTGAACCCGCGACTTGGCGAACGCGTGCTTGACCCCGCTTGCGGTACAGGCGGATTCCTGACCTGTGCTATCGAGAACATCCGCAAGCAAGATGTTCATTCCGTAGAAGACTTGAAAACGCTCAATTCGACCATTCGCGGGCAGGAATTCAAGCCGCTTCCGTTTATGCTCTGCGTGACGAATCTGATATTGCACGATATCGAAGTGCCGAACATTCTTTACACTGACAGCTTGAATCGTGAATACACGAGCATCGGCGCTAAAGACCGCGTGGATGTCATCTTGGCAAACCCGCCTTTCGGTGCTTCCGTCAGTGATGGCGTCGAGACGAACTATCCCGCCTCTTTCCGCACCACAGAAAGTGCAGACCTTTTCTTACTCCTGATGATGCGTTACCTCAAGGACGGTGGCCGTGCGGCAATCGTGTTGCCCGACGGCTCGCTCACCGGTGACGGCGTGAAGGAACGCATCCGCAAGGAATTCTTGACACAGTGCAACGTGCACACCATCGTGCGGCTGCCCAATTCCGTATTCCAACCCTACGCAAGCGTCGCGACCAACCTGCTCTTCTTTACCAAGGGCGAAAAGACCAAGGATGTCTGGTATTACGAGCACAAGGTGCCCGAAGGAATGAAGGCGTATTCCAAGACAAAGCCAATCCAGAAATCGGAATTCGAACCGCTCAAAAAATGGTGGAACAAACGCAAAAAATCCGATGTCGCCTGGAAAGTCTCGATAAAGGAACTCGAAGAGAACGGCTACAATCTTGATATCAAGAATCCCACCGTCCCCGAAGAAGAAGTCGTATATACCACCGCCGAACTCATGCAGAAACTCCACGAATCCTTCAAGGCAAGCGAAGAACTCCTCGCCGATTTGAAAAAGAGCTTGAAGTAAGGAATAGGGGATTGGATGGAATTTTCTGAATACTATGTAGCCTATTTTGATGTTTTAGGGTATAAGGATGCCTTTAAAAAATCAGAGGATGTTTCTGCAAAGCTTATTGATGCAATTGAATTTTCAATTAAAATAATGAAAGAAATTGTATCAATTCATAATACCACCATATTAGGCGAATCAACCGAAAAAATACCTGAAATAGAATACAAAGTTTTTTCAGATAATGTTCTGATTTGTTATAAGGAAACGAAAGAGCCTTTATCAGGATTGTCTTTAGTGCCTTTTTTGCGATTGGTGGCTACTATACAACGTGTGTTTTTTGAGCGTCCGCTTTTGATTGTTCGTGGAGGAATAACAAAGGGACCTCTATATTTGACGAATGATTTTGTTGGTGGTAAGGCTTTGATTGATGCTGTCGAACTTGAAAGTACCGCTGTTTATCCAAGGATAGTTGTTGATGATTGTATTCTGAATGAATTAGATTCATTTAAAATGCAAAACGGCCTTTTTAAAAGCTTGGTTGATGCATCTTGCCAGGATTTGTTAGTGAAAGATGTTGATGATAAGACAATTTTAAATTACATCATGTCTTATGACGCATGGATACCGTTTCCCAAAAACGGTTCACAAATAGAACCCGTAGGGAGTTTTGAAGAGCTAGAACAAAATATTAGAGAAGGGCGTCAACGCAAACCGATATACAAACCTGAATGTCGAAATGAAGTTTTCGTGATTTTGAAAAAACACAAAGATTTTGTAGAGAATAAGGTAAATGAATTTAGTCAGTCATCAAATAATGAAAAAGAAGAAACGAATAGAGTGAAAATTCTGAAGAAATATTTGTGGTTGGTCTCATTCCATAATAAGATTTGTGATCATGTATTGTATACGATGCCGCAATTAAAGATTAATTTAAAATCGGAATTTAATAAACAGACTTTGGCTTTTGATGTGAGTGTAGGTTGATATGAGCGAATGGAAGAAAGTAAAGATTGGTGAGTTTCTTACGGAACGAGAAGGTCGCTTTAAGCCTGACGATAAAAGGATTTCCAAATATCAGCGATTGGATAAAATCGATTTTTCTGGAAATATTCATTTATCAAACAAACCCACAAAAACAGATATGATTCTTGTTCAGTCGGGCGATTTGGTTATTTCAGGAATTAATGTTGCCAAGGGTGCGATTACGGTTTATCAAGGTGACGAACCCGTTTGTGCTACGATTCATTATTCATCTTATACTTTTGATTGTTCTAAAGTTGATTTAGATTATTTCAAATTTTTTGTAAAAAGTGATGCTTTTGTCGCTGCAATTCAAAAACAGGTTAAAGGTGGCATCAAAACAGAAATAAAGCCCAAACATTTACTACCTCTTGAAATATCAATTCCTGATTTACAGACACAGAAAAAGATTGTCAAAGAAATCTCATCTCAGTTAGAAAAGACAGAACAACTGTCATCAGAAATTGAAAAACAAAAATCCTACGCAAAACAACTCCGCCAGAACATCCTCCAAGAAGCCATAGAAGGAATAATCACCGCAGACTGGCGCAAACAACACCCCGTCCAAAAAGGCAACCCCGACTACGACGCCGAAGCATTATTTGACAAAATCCAAGCGGAAAAATTAGAAAACAAAAGCACGAAAAAAACAGTCGTCCCCATCGCAAAAGACGAAATCCCCTTTGAAATCCCAACCAACTGGAAATGGGTCAGACTCGGAGAAATCTGCAATAGCATTGATGCCGGAAAAAGTATTTTATGTAAAGAAACCGTTCCCAATGATAACGAAATAGGAATAGTAAAAACAGGTGTTTGTTCCTTTGGATATTTTAAGGAAGAAGAATCTAAGACCTGTCTTTCAAAAAATGATTGGCATGACGAATACGCAATACATAAAGGTGATTTTTTAATCAGCCGTGCAAATACATTAGAATTGGTTGGTTCATGTGTCGTTGTAGATTCCGTTCATAAAAAAATAATGTTGTCAGATAAAATTCTGCGAATGACTTTTTATAATCGAATTGACAAGAAAATGATCTTATATATGATGAGAACTGCATTTTTGCGTAATCAGATAGAACTTTCTTCAACAGGCTCATCTCCGACCATGAAAAATATTTCTCAGGATTCAATGAGAAAATATTTATTGCCGCTCCCACCACTAGCAGAACAAAAAGAAATCGTCGCCCGCGTCGAAAAACACCTACAAACCATCACCCAACTTGAAACCCAAATCGCCACCCGCGAAACCACCACCAAACAACTCATGCAAAGCATTTTGAAAGATGCTTTTGAAAAGGAGTAGAGAATGAAAGAGTATTTGTATCTATGGATTGAAAAATATCGTGAATTAAATGATTTTGGAGGTGAAAAATGCCAATTTGAGGATTTTGGAATGCCTTTATCTTCAAAATATATCATAGATCATGTATTCACAAAATCTGCAGAAAACCGTGAAAGAACGTCTTTACGAATTACAGTTGTTGAAAATAATGATGTCCCTCCAAATTTTTTTTCAGATGATATTATTGATGTTAAGGCGTTTGTTGGAAAAAATGGAACAGGAAAAACAACATTATTAGAAGAACTATTTTATCAAATAATTGATGAAAGTTTTGGTGACGTTATAAATGGTCATGCGTCTTTTGCTCTTGTATTTAAAGAAAATGATGAAATAAAATGTTATAAATCGCCCAAATTGGATGAATGTTCTGTTTGTTTTAAGAAAAGAAATTTGTCTAGAAATAGTTGGGAGGAAATTCATCTTCATGCAAATGCCGACATTAATCAAGTCAAATCAAAGGGAGCTTTTTTTTACACAGCTGCATTTAGTGCCAAAAAGCCTTTGGAAAAACATCAAGTTGTCGGGATGAACAATTTGTCAACTAACGCTTTGTTGGGAACAGATGATGATACCTTGAAAAATCTATCATCAAAATTCAGTTTTAATGGCCAAAATGGCTTAGATTTCTTCAATTCGCATTATAAAATGGATCTTATGCGAAAGGTTATTTTTGCAACGCATTTTTATGAATATTTTGCAAATAATGAAGTTCTAAAATTTAGAATGCCTAATTGTTTTATAGTAGCACCGAATATGGATGATATAAAAAATGCCATAACCGAAATTACTGAAGGTGATGGAACAAAGCGATGGAATGATTTAAACAATGGTATGACCAATTTTGCAGATAAGTTTAGATTTGCGGCTTTATTGAATCATGTTAGAGCCGATTTATCTAATGCTGATATGAAAAATATTATGCGGAAAAATTTTGAGGGCTATTTAAATCCTGAAATGATTAAATCCATTGGCCTAAAACAAGTTATAAAAGAATATAGTGCTAATCATATGGTTACGGCAGAACATAGCTTTTATACTGATATCGAAAAAGCTTTGAATTTATTAGAACCATTACAAAATTTTCAGGAAAGTTTTTTCGCGATATATCCTTGGGCAAATAAAGAATCGTTTTATTTTGATTTAGCTGATGAAACACATAAAGATGTGTTGGAAAAATTTATTGATTCTTATCTAAAAATAATGAAATTAACTCCATTCCTTTTTATGAATTGGAGACCCCAAAGTTCAGGTGAAGAGAAATTTATTGAATTCTTTTCACGGCTTTATTATAACCTGAAAATACGGGAGGCTCGAGGTGAAGAGAATGAAGATGTTATTCACTTGATTATAGATGAGGCTGATTTATATCTTCATCCTGAGTGGCAACGCCATTGGCTTTTTGAATTTAAAGAGATAATGAAGATTGTTTTAGATAATCTCTATCCTAATCAAAATGATAGACCTAAAATACAGATCTTTTTCTCGACTCATTCTCCGTTTATAATAACAGATTTGCCGCGAGATAACATTGTCTTTTTGAATACGGATGATGAAGGTCGAACTATTGTTGAAACGAAATACAATATAAGCCCTTTTGGCGCGAACCTATATGATTTACTATCAAATGGATTTTTTATCGGTAATTCTGTAGGAGTATTCTCTGAAAAGATGATTGAAGATCTTGTTCGATACAGACGTGGGAAATATCAGCTAAAAGCCGAAGAAAACGTAGTCAATGTGAAAAAAAGAATGGATTTTGTTTTAAGGTCAATAGGAGATCCTATTGTAGGAAGCCTAATCAGTGAAATGAAAGATGAATCTGAATCAATGAGGGTGGAATGATTCAGATTAAATTGGATGAAAATATAAAAAAGAGTCTAATTCGACGCCATTGGCTTTGGTTTTGGATTAGACTGAATAATACGAATATTAGATTAAATTCTGGAGAACTAACCCTATATAAGTTTTTTAATAGTAAATTGCATTGGACAAAAAAAGACTTTAAGAATCTTGTTTTGGGAGAATACCATAATCTGTTAAGTTTTATAGAAACGAATAACAATTATTATGTTGATTTTGCTAATGTGGCAAAAGATCCTGTGATAAGACAGAAAGAATCAACATTTGAGAAGGTAATGTTAGATTGTTTAGGGTACAAGGATTTTCGGTCGGGAAAAGTTCTAAAAAATGTATACCCAAAATCAAAACATATGCAGGACGTGATAAATTGGAGCGCCTTTGAACTCGTAAAAGAATTGAAATTAGAGGTTTGCCCCTATTGTAATAAGGAGTATATTCCGATTGTAAAAAATAATGGAAAATTTAGAGCAGAGATAGACCATTTTTTCCCAGAAGCTGATTATCCTTATTTGTCCTGTTCTTTATTCAATTTGATTCCATCGTGCTTGATTTGCAATCATCATAAAGGTGACTCTTATAATGTCTATAAAGATGGAAATATTCAACTAACAATTTATCCATACACCGAAGGCTTTGAAATGTCTGACAATACTGGTGAAATAAGGAATATCGCCGTATTTAAGGCTGTTCCTGGACCTCGAGGTGTATATGAATCAAAAAGTGTTGAGTTAAAACATGAAATCCAGCCATCAAATGATGAAGAACGATTGCTAGATGATAAAATAACAAAATCTAATGATGCTTTTTTAATTGAAGAATTATACAACACATGTCAAACTGAATTAGAAGATTTATTGACTAGACATCGAAATTATGCATATCCCAAAATTCAAAATATCATGGATATGCTGTCTAAAGATGCTCAGGACAAATTGAGCAATTTGGACATTCCAAAAGAACAAAAGGAGGATTTGCTAAAGGAAATATCGTTGTCTTTTAACAAATCTATGCGTGACCAAATTCTAGGAATTCCTTTGGATTCTGCAGGAAAAGAAGTTAATAAGGAGTATCCATTTCGAAAATTTAAAAAAGACATTATTAAACAACTAGATGATTGGGTTGACCAAAAGAAACGCGGAACAATATGAAAGATTCTGTTGAGAAAACGTATTCATACATGAAAGATGTTTCTGAGCTTATAGATGTACTCGGTAATTGGTATTTTCTTATTACCATTATTGTGGGTATTATAGGAATAATCTGTTTTATTCTTCTAAGTACAAAACTGGTGAATTCTATATCTCATAAAAAGATAAACGCATTAAAAAAGAATAAGAAATATATTCCTGAATTATATGTTGAATTGGATGATACACTTGAAACGTTAAGGTATTATATCAACTCAAATTTTAATATTGTCTTTATAAGAGCTATTCTTTGGAAATTTAGACTGTCCAATGTTTTTTATTCCATAATTGGCTTTGGATTTCTAAAAAAATGGATGTATGGTATTTTTCAAACTAAACGTCGCTTATGGTACAATATTGATCTTAATGCACGCAAATTTAAATACATTAGCCGGAATGGCCAAGAAAAAGAATATAACCCATATTTTCCAGATGATAAATATATTAAAGAATTTGATTCATATTGGATATACAAAAAGTTAAAGGAGCTTCAGAAAAAAGCCAAAATACTATCGTCCAAATCGGTTCTTATTATTGGTAGCGCAGGCAATGGAAAAACAAATTTGCTGTGCCGAATTACTGAGATTCTTTTAAAGCTAAACAAAAAAGTTGTTTATATTAATGCTCGGGATATTGCTGATGACAATATTTATGATTATGTCAAGAAACAATTGGGTTTCTTTGGCCCTTTGAAAAAATGTGGACGTCGCCTGATTTTATTCTATACATGGTTGTATCGCCCTTTTTTTATTATTGACGCCATAAACGAGAATGATAATAAGGATTTTTCTAAAAACTTTTTTGCATTTGTAGATGAAATAACTGCAAGAAAGGCAAAGGTCATCATTTCAAGTCGTGAGGAATACTTCAAAGAACGATTCTCAAAAGATATTGGTGAAATGGATTTGAAACCATGTCTACTCAAAATAGACTCAAGATATCATGCTGGCAGTATCAACGAAATGTTATCTCGTTGCCAAAACACAATCATTGCAAGATATGCCAAGGCATTCAATGTCAGAAAGCCAAATGATTTTATAGCCAGCCAATTGTTTCAGTCATTACTTTTTTTGAGGCTGTATTTTGAAGTTTATAGGAATAATCAGACTCCTATTACATCATTATACCGTCATAAGATATACAAGAAATATATTGATAGCTGTATTCAACACTATGATGAACATTCGCAATTAAAGTTAAAGCGAATGTTGGAAAAAATTCCACAATTAATGATTGAACAGGGAAAATATGACAATCTCAAAATGAGTGATGTTACCGAGGACTTTGAGTGCATTAAATTGTTCCGAAGGTTTAGCGACGATAATTTTTTAACATCACGAAAAATTATCGAGAACAAAGGGTCGATTGCTGAAGACGAAATAGAAGTTATTTCCTTTACATTTGACGAACTTCGTGATTATTGTTTGGCTCGATCATTAGTAAAGAATTGTGATAATGAAAAAATAATGGAAGTCTTACAAGGATTTGATAATTCTTACGGATCTCCCCTTGAAGGGGTTGTTCACTATGTTTATATAGATGCGAAAGATAATCATAAATTAGATTTATGCCAATATATAATCGCAACTATATTTAAGCCAATCTCTTATCCCTTTAACACGGAAAATCAATTTGATTGGGGGTTGGAAGTAATGTTTAGCTCAAATTTATCGTTAAATGATATTGAAAAGGATTATTTATATTTTTGTTTAATAGAGAAAGAACAACTGTTAAATGCAAGTTATTATTTCTTTTTTCAAGAAAGAAATAATTTAACGAGCAAACTTTCAGATTTAATGGATATAATTTATGCAATTGCGGATATGAATGATTTAAAAAAAATAATGACTCCTTATTGTGTGGATAAATACATTAATGGCGATCTTTATACAGGACATAATGAACAGAAAAAACATGAGTTCTTTAAACGTTTGAAAATTTGCCTTGATAATAAAATATGTCCGGGGTATGTTGAACTTTTATATATATCTGTTTTATTATTTAATGGAAATGATGATATTGGTTATATTTTAAAGCGATATCAAGATAAAAAGATGTATTTAAATACGATTAAAACGAAAACAGCATGCAAGGAATTAGCGTTGCTTGCAAGTGATTTATGTTCAATCAATGTATTTGATTTCTCAGAAGATGAATTAAAAGAAGAGTTGAAGGATTGTTTAAATGAAGAAGAATAATTTGAATTTTGTCGTATGTGACGGATGCGTTATCTTTCGTCCTACTATTTATTGGAAAAGATTATTTTTTTTCAAAAAAGCAAATGTTAGCAAGAAAAGCTACATTGGGAAATTGTTGATTGATTTTTTTAAGGATACCTTTTCTAACTCCAGCAGTATTCTTCTTTTATATTTTCTTTATTATAGATGTGAATATAAAAATTACTATGACTTTCTACAGAATCACTTTAATTTAACCGAAGAGGAATTTAAATCCATAAAAAGCATATTTCTTCGTTATAAAAGAGGGTCTGTAACACGTAAATTTTATCATTTTTACGATTTAAAATCTATTATGAGAAAATTGAATCAATATTTTGGAGGAGAATTCTGTTTTTATGAAGATTAGAAAAGGTTTTGTGACAAATAGTTCTTCTACAAATTTTTTGATAATATCGAAACAAGAGATAAATCTGGAATATCTTATTAATAAGATGACCGATGGAAAATCTTCTATTTTTGATGAAGAAATTAAAGAATTGTGCATTACCATGATGGATCGAATTGAATGCGTCGAAACCATAAAAAAGGAAGACATTCACGATAAATTTGGAATCCAAGTAGAAAAAATATATGAGTCTTTTAAAAAGGACGGATGCTTTATTTATATTGGCTCAACTGAAGATAGTGACCCTGGACTAGCATCATTTTTTGCTTTATATCCGATGGAAATAAAAACAGATGATTTTTATCTAAATGCCTTAAATAGTACATATTGATATGTTGATATATAAGGACTGCCAATATCATTTTTTCGAATTTTTTAATCCAGACAATGGATTTTTGATACGCTCTGATTCAACAAAAACTGGGAAGAATCCGTTAATGCGTTCATTTCCAGAATTATTGGATGTTGGTATCATGGGGCGTTGTCAATCCGCAAATCAGCATATATGTAAAAATGCGGGTATAGATTGTTATCAGATGGCTGAATTATCCAAAAGACAGAATATGTCTTTTGAAAACTTCTGCAAAATAGTTAATGAATCTAGTGGTAAGGTATTCCAAATCGCTCTTGGGGGTGCTGGCGATCCAAATAAACATGAAGATTTTGAAAGAATATTAGATTATTCTCTTAGTCACCATATCGTACCAAACTATACTACAAGTGGTTACAATTTGACGGAAAAAGAAGTTCTGGCAACAAAAAAATATTGCGGTGCAGTTGCGGTATCATTTTATTCACGATTTATTGGTGGAAAAGAATCTAATGAAGCGACTGTCCGTGCTATAAAGCGGTTTATTGAAGTTGGTTGTAAAACGAATGTTCATTATGTTGTTTCGACACAATCTATAGATGAAATTATATTTCGGCTAGAAAATGATTTGTTTCCCAATGGTGTGTCAGCGATAGTCTTGTTATTGTATAAACCATCTGGATTTGGGAAACTTGAGAAGACCTTGTCTTATAAAGCTGAGAAGTTAAAAGAACTTATTGAAGTAATTGAAACTAAAAAATATTCCTATGAAATTGGATTTGATACTTGTTTTACTCCTGCGTTACTCCGATATTCCAAAAAGATTGATTTTAAGTCAATTGATTTTTGTGAATCAGCTAGGTTCTCAATGTATATTGATTGCGAAATGAATGCTTTTCCATGCTCATTTGACGCCTGTAAAAAGCAATATATGTTTCCAATGAAGGATAAAAAAATAATTGATGCTTGGCATTCTGAACAATTCGAAAGATTTAGAGAAAAACAAGAGAATTCTTGTAATGGATGCCTAAAGAAAGAATTTTGCTTTGGTGGATGTACATTGTTTAATTCTGTTGATTTGTGCAATAAAAATGGGTGTTTGTAATTCTAATAAACAACGGTCGGGGTTCGGTTTCCAGCGGATTAACACGATGTGCCGAGAATATGGTGTGGCTCTCCCCGAATTCACCGAAATCGGCGATAAATATGGCGATAAATTCAAAAAGTGGCGATAAAATGGCGATAAATCTTGAAATCGGCGATAAAAATGACGAAAAAGTGGCGATAAATGCCAAAAACGGCGATAAACTTCAAGGAAAAGATTGCCGAATACCTCGCTGAACACGGAGAAACTCGCTCTCAAGAAATCTCCACTTACATCGGCTTGAAGATTTCTCGCACAAAGATTTATCTCTCCGAACTCGTGGAAGAAGGCAAGATTACTCCCAACGGAGCAAATAAGA
>OCTW011597311.1_pt1 | contig 14218 bp, 15 predicted proteins | sample 1539671 | NCBI WGS metagenome assembly OCTW01 (sample SAMN02144230, study PRJEB22623) | gut metagenome | biome: sheep rumen | host: Ovis aries | place: New Zealand
GATAAACTAAAAGTACAGGTCAAAAATCCTTTATCTTATCTAGCAGAGGTGAATGAAAATGATGGATATTAACCTTAACAGCCCTGCCGATGTTCGCGCCGCCGGCACTAAAATTCTGATAGAAGCACTCGGCCCCGTTGGATATACCCGCTTCATCCAACAATTTGAAAACGGCTACGGGGACTACACTAAGGAAAAATACGAACAGCCTGATCTATCATTCGAAGAACTGGATACAGAACTAAAAAAATTTTTATAACGGTAATTCCTGACGGGTCAAATTGACCCGTCACTTTTTATGCCTTTAAACCAATTCCTTAATCGCTGCCACGATATAGTCCATATCCTCATCCTTCAGCCAAGCACTCATCGGCAGACTGATTACATGTTCTGCCACATATTCGGCGTTGGGAATCTCGCCCACATGACTCATGTTCTCAAAGATAGGCTGCTTGTTGAGCGGAATGGGATAATGCACCGCCGTGGGAATACCTTTTTCTTTAAGCTTGGCTTGCAATTCATCGCGTTTCTCTACCACGATGGTATACTGCGCATAGACGCAGGTGTTCCCGTCCTTTATGGCCGGAGTTTGCACGCCTTTGACATCTTTAAGCAGGCTGGTATAGCGTTTTCCCACTTCTTCCCGACGCTTGATTTCTTCATCGAACTTCGTCATTTTTGCCAAAAGCACTGCGGCCTGCAGCGTATCCAAACGGCTGTTCAAGCCCATACGAATATGATGGTATCTTCTGTCCTGTCCATGACGATGAATCTGGTCCATTGTTTTGGCAAGTTTTTCATCATCGGTAAAGATAGCACCACCATCACCATAGCAGCCTAAAGGCTTAGTCGGGAAAAAGCTCGTGCAACCAATGGTAGACAAACCACAGGAGCGTTTGCCCTTGTAAGTCGCACCGAAACTCTGCGCACCATCCTCGATTACGGCAAGATTATGTTTTTCTGCAATAGCATTGATTTCATCAAAATCAGCGCACTGACCATAGAGGCTGACCGGTATAATCGCCTTAGTTTTGTCCGTGATAGCTGCTTCAATCTTTTTCGGGTCAATATTGTAGCTTACCGGATCAATGTCTACGAATACCGGCGTTGCACCGACCTGCGCAATAACTTCACCTGTGGCAATATAAGTAAAGGCCGTGGTAATCACTTCATCACCAGAACCAATGTTTAAGGCCATCAAGGCAATCTGCAAAGCATCCGTACCGCTGGCGCAGGTAATGCAATATTTCGTACCGACATAAGCGGCCAGTTTTTCTTCCAACTCTTTTACTTCCGGCCCAAGGATAAATTTGCCCGAAGCCAGCACATCCGCCATTCTCTTGTCTAATTCATCTTTAATCGAAGCCTGCTGAGCAGCCATATCTACAAATGGAATCATATTTAGCACCTCTTATTTTTCATTCAATTTCACATGAACACCGCATCGGTCACAATGCAGTTCCTGGGCATCAGCACCTACGATAGTATCCCCGCAGGCACACATATACCCTTTGATTCGTGCCGGATTGCCATACACCATAGCATAGTCCGGTACATCCTTCGTCACCGTAGAGCCAGCTCCTACGAAAGCATTCTTGCCCAGGGTTGTACCACAAACAATCGTTGCATTCGCACCAATGCTTGCACCACGTTTTACAATTGTATCTGCATAATCCTTCGATGTATTGCGGGGATATTCGCAACGCGGCGTACGCACATTAGTAAATACCATACTAGGGCCGCAGAACACATAATCCTCCAACTGCACCCCTTCGTACACGCTGACATTGTTCTGAATCTTGACCTTGTTGCCGATTTTTACATCATTAGCGACAAAGACATTCTGCCCCAAGTTGCAGCCTTCACCGATTTCCGCACCGCCCATTACATGGGAAAAATGCCAGATATGTGTGCCTTTGCCAATTTTTGCCCCATTATCTACCACAGCGGTTTCATGGGCGAAATACTCTTTTTCCTGTGCCATATTCAGTCTCCTTATTTGTCAAATCTTCCGGCAAAATCCGTAGAAGCTACATCCGTCAGCGGCAATTTTACCGGCTGACCTGTGGCAGCAGATTGATAGATAGCCAAAATCATTTCTACGGCATTGCGGCCTGCCACTGCATCCACATAAGGTGCACGGTCGCTTTCGATAGCTTCCATCATATCGGCAAACAGACTGGTATGTCCGTTGCCATAAACATTGCTGGTAGCTTCTTCCAAGCCTTTATTGGCCTTATCCGCTTCGGTTTCATCCGCAAAATCCCAAACATCAATATTGTTGGTAGATTTTCCGCCGAGTTTCACCGTGCCGTTTTCACCAAACAGGTACAGAGTTTCTTCGAGATTCTGCGGATAAACATTGGTCGTGCCTTCAATGGTGCCGATTGCACCATTCTTGAAGGTCACCACGGCCATGCCCAAATCCTCGCATTCGAGATAGTCATGGAACTGCTGACGGGTCTGCGCATATATCGTATCGACCTCGCCGCCCAGCATCCAACGGAACAAGTCAATACCATGAATGCACTGATTCATTAATGCACCGCCGTCTTGCGCCCAAGTGCCGCGCCATTTTGCCTGGTCATAGTAGCTGTGATTGCGGTTCCAACGTACATGAATGGAACCATGAGAAAGTTTGCCAAAGCGTCCGCCTTCTACGGCCTGCCGCATTTTCTGCACCGCCACATTAAAGCGATTCTGATGACAAGCTGCTACCTTAACATTCTTCTCCTGACTGCGGCGTACAATTTCATCCGCGTCGGCCATGCTCATCGCCATTGGCTTTTCGATAATCACATGAATGCCATGATCTATGCAGTACAGCGCAATCTCTGCGTGCTTACCGGATTCCGTGGCAATACTGACAAAATCTGGTTTTACAGACGAGAGCATTTCCTTGTAATCCGTAAAACGGCGAATACCTGCGTCCTTTTCCAGACCATGCTTCGCCAGCAATTCCTCCATTTTCTCCGGCACGATGTCACAAACAGCTGCAATCTCCAGTTTGTTATTCACCGCCGCCTTGATGTGATTAGTGGCTATTCGACCACAACCGATTAATGCATATTTCATTTACTCATCCTCTTTCCTGTATTTTCCACATATTACATTACAACTCATTACATTTGTATTGACTTTCCCTTCACAATTAAGATAAAATAGACTCAAAAGGAGGGATTATTATGTCCACTGCAACAGTACAGGTGCGTATTGATTCCGCACTCAAAAAAGAAACCGAAGCCGCTCTCAAAAGTATGGGCCTCAGCATGTCCACGGCCATTCATCTTTTTTGCCGTCAAGTAGTCAATCAAGGCCGCATTCCTTTCGATATCGTGGCCCCCACCATTCCTAACGCAAAAACCAGAAAAGCCATGGATGATACTCTGGCAGGGAAGAACCTTAGCCGTTCCTTCGATACGGTCGATGAAATGTGGGAGGATCTAAATGCTTAAAGTCCGCTATTCAGCACAATTCAAAAAGGATTTCAAATTGGCGAAAAAGCGTGGACTCCCCCTAAACGAGTTAAAGACCATTATCGAACGATTAGCTGCCGGAGAAACACTGGAAGCACAATATCATGACCACAATTTAACCGGTAACTACGCAATGTTCCGTGAATGTCACATCCGCCCCGACTGGCTGCTTATCTACCGAGTAGATGATGATACTGTTGAAATGATTGCCCAACGAACCGGAACTCATAGTGACTTGTTCTAAACAAACCACCCCATCCCGCCAGCAATGACGGGATTTTTATTTTTCCATGGCATTGACAATCTTTTTTGCGGCATGTCCATCGCCAAAGGGATGGTAATCTGCACTTACTTCCTGCTGAATCGCAATTTTTTCCAAGATATCTTCTGCCTGCGGCTTTGCCAAAACATTACGGTTCATCACCATAGTTTCCGGCCAGACGACAAAATTGAGCAACGTCACGCATTTCTTTCCTGCAAAAAATGCTTCTCTTTGCAAGCCACCAGAATCAGTAACTACTAACTGTGTATTTTTTACCATGCAGGCGCTTTCCAAATACCCCACAGGCTGAACCAACAGTACATTTTTTAGCTGCATTTCTGTCTGCAGCCGCAATGCTCGTGCATGGTTGCGCGGATGAACAGGATACACTACCGGAAAATCCAGCTGTTCCATAGCCTTGAAAATCTCCTGCAAATCCTCATCACGATTGGTATTTTCCTCACGATGGCAGGTCAAATAACAATATTTTTTCGGAACAATCACCGTTCCACCATTGAGCAGCTTCAATTCAATATCGCTCAATGCCTTCTTGTTGCTATATTCCAGAAAAGCATCATACATGGGGTCGCCCACTAATCGTCCACGGTCCGCCACCCCTTCACGCTTCATCTCTTCCATCGCGCTGGCTGTACACCCCAAAAGCAGACTTGAAACATGGTCTGTACAGATACGATTGATTTCCTCCGGATTCGTACGGCAATGTGTACGGGTCCCTGCTTCTACATGACAGATGGGGATGTGTAACTTAGCCGCAGCCAGTGCCGCAGCCAGAGTTGAATTCGTATCACCATAAAGAAGCACCCAATCCGGCTGTTCCTTCTGTAATACCTTTTCCAGTTCAATCAGCATTCGTCCTGTCATTTCCCCATGACTGCCGCCACTAATGCCCAGATTATAATCCGGCGCAGGGATGGAGAGTTCATCAAAGAACTGCTGGCTCATGTTGTAATCAAAATGCTGGCCGGTATGCACCAGCACTTCCTGATGTTTCTTCCGCAATACATGCGATACCACGGCCGCTTTGATAAACTGTGGCCGGGCACCTACTACAGTTAAAATTTTCATATTATGCATCACCCACTTTATATAGTAAATAAATTTCTTTACAACATAATTGCAATCACGCCTAAAATGCTCCAACGCGCAGCTTGAAGCGGGACACAGAACCGCTCATGATGTCAATCCCATTTGTAATTAAAGGGAGTTATTTTTTATCCAGTTGTAAAATATCGTCTCCACCTTCGCAAAGCAATCATTCAACTCGTAATTCTCCCGCACATAAGCTCGACCAGCTTCCCCCATCTTCTTCCGAAGGCCTGGTTCTTGATAAAGTCTTACAATTGCTTCTGCAAGTGCATCTACATTTCCCCGTGGAATAGCTATGCTGGTTTCTCCCGGTTTTGTGGCTTCCATCAAACCGGGAATGTCTGAAATAATCACCGGACATCCGCAGGACTGCGCCTCTACCGCCGAAACACCAAACGACTCTGACTCCAGTTCCGACGGAATTATCGCACAATCGAAATTGGCCCATTCATTCGCAGCTTCTTCCTGCGATATAAAGCCCAACCAAGTCAGACAATCATCCAATCCCAAATCTGTAGCCAGCGCATGATACTCAGCTTCGTGTGACCCACGCCCTGCAAGCCTGATTTTTAGAGGAATATCCGGTAAGTTCTGACGCACTTTCGCAGCAGCTTTCAACAAAGTTGCAATACCATACTTCGGTGATAGTGTTTTTACTGTCCCAATTACAAAGTCCCTATCCTGTCGATTCCTACGCCGTGGATGGAATAGTTCCATATCCACGCCAAAGGGCGTAATGTCAAATGCCTTATCCGTATATTTTGCTGCTTCATCTGCCATTGACTGACTTGTTGAAAACAGTCGTCCTGCACGCTTAAAGCTGAATTGCAACATCTTTTTATGCAACCAGCTTTTCCGTGGAAAATCATAAACATCTGACCCCCAAACGGAAAGTATATAATGTTTCAATCCTGCTAACGCAGCTAAAGTTCCATAACTCGTGGCATAATGCACATTTATAATATCCGGTTGCAATTCATCAACCAACTTGCGTACCTTACGGCACTGTGTCAAATAACCCAATTTTTGCCAATCATGAGCCTGCGAACTGGTGCCAGAATTCAAATAATGTACCTTTGCTGCAATCTCCTCATCCGGTGCAGTCAGAGAAATTACCGTCACCTGATGTCCATGCCCGCTGAACCATTTGCACCATTTTATCGTATGAAAACTATTGGCTGATGCTAAAAATAAAATCTTCATAATATCTATCCAACACCTTAACCACTCACACAATATTGATTTTTTAGTGTGATATATCTATTGTCCCAGCAATAACCTATATGATGTAAAATGAACTCTTTTCCACACTGCTACAACAATGATAGGAATAACTATACCAGCCAAAATCCATATTATTGATAATTCATACCAATATAAACCTTTATTATAAAAAAGAACATACGGAATTCCTTGTGCAAAACCATGTAGTAAATAAATTGAGTATGAGATTCTCCAAAAAATATGAACACCTTTATAAATCAGCATTTTAATCAGACATATAGAGAAGGCAATACCAATGATTGCAACAATTGGTTTAAATATATAACCGACTCCTATAATTGTAAAATACAACATTAAACAAAATAAAAGTACCGTATAACATATAGATTCTATTTTTGATATTTTCATATTATTATAACGTGAAAAAACCATACCTACCCAAAAATAAAACAACAAGTCAAAATACTTATACAAAGCTAATTCATAAATCGATGACAAAGGATTTGTGATATTCATCACCAGCAGTACAAATGTCATAATAAAAATATTCCATTTAGATTTTCTAAAAATTTTTAATAGTAATGGTATTGATAAAAAAACCATGAACAAAGCGATTAAAAACCAATAATACCCAACTACATTATTCCTGGGGTCAATCAAACATAATATAAAATAATTAATATCCATCATTTTTTTATTAACTGCTAACGACGAAAAAAATATTGCTAAAAGGCACGCAAAAATCGACCACCAGCAATACGGCAATAATATCCGTCTAATTTTATTTTTCATAAAACTTTTAACATTATAATGTTTCAATGTATATTCAACAAAGCACGCACCAGAAACGAATGCAAACAACGGCATATGAAAGCTATAAATCCAAGTATGAATAAGTTTAACAAGTTCATTATATCGAGCATCATTAGGGGGTATTAAGGAATGACCTATAACTACCAGCAAGCATCCCCACAGAGACATCATATTCCAAAATATTGTTTTTTCTTCACTTTTAAGCATACATCCTCCAAATCAAATATATTTACAGTTTATTTTAATTCTTAGAACAACATTCAACATAATATGTTATATTAAACAAAAAGAACCTACAATAATTCTTTTTATGGATACCATTAATCCCCCTTTATTTCTCATTATTGATAATATTTTTTATAAGCTTCACAATGCGCATTATATTTTGTTCTCGATGAAATTTAACACCATCATGAGGCATCATATATTTTGCTCCTTTTATTTTTTTAAAAAGGTATCTTTTAAAGTAAGTGTGAAACATCGAATTATCTTGAAACCAATCAAACACAGGAACCCCCGCGCCAATGTAATCAAAAACTTTTGTTCCCAATTCTAGTTCCTCATTACGCACCATAACCAATCCAATATCAGCATCCGATATAAAAGATATCATTTTTTCATACGTCATTCTTGGTTTTATAACAACATGCTTTCTATCTTTAAATTCCATCTGTGTAATCGCATCCGTACCAACAAAATATATTGTATAACATATTTCTGGTCCATAATTTTTTTTTAAACACTCCTCAAAATTATGTAATTTTTCAATAGCATTTTTACCATATTCCAAAAATTTTCCTGTGCATACGACTTTCAAGCATTCATTTCTTCTGTTGTTTTTATATTTTATTTTTCCTATCATATGTCCATTTATTATTGTATATATCTTTTTATCATCAGCAAATATATTACTATACGCTTTTTTCAATCCAGGTGTACATACAATAAAAGCTTCACAAACCTTATATGTTATTTTTTCTATCAATTCGGAAATAGCCTTTAATGCTTTTCTTTTTACGCTAAGCTTTTTCTCCACTCCATAATTATTTGCTATATTAACAGACCATCCGTCACGAAAGTCAACTATTAGCTTATGCCCAGAAATCAAACAAGCAATAGCTATAAAAAAAAGCTGTCGAAAAGGGCCACAAGATACATAAACTACGTTGTTTTTTGATTTCAGTAATTCAATTAATACCTTTAATATCCACAATCTCATATTTCCACTTATTCTATTTCCAAAAGTATCACGTGAAAAAACTTCAATAGGAATATTAGTCTTTTCCAGCATTTTGTACAAAAATATCGAACGTACTGCTCCCACACCATCTTTTTCATTCATATAATATGCAATAAACTTTAACATAGTTATCATTTCTCCGCTATTTATCACAACAACTATCATTAAATTTTTGAGACAACATCGTTCCTAGCATTGCCATAAATCCTGTCTCTAAAAAAATACTTCCCGATGTAAGACTCGGCATAGAAAAGCTTATAAACATACATAAATAAATTTTACTTACATCACTAGCCCAACGCCATGAGTTAATCAAATAATATAACACATATGCCACAAAAAACAAAAAAACAAAAATTCCATATGTGGATAATATTTCGAGCAATATATTATGGCAAGAAGAGTTAATAATGTGAATAAATCCAATATCATTACCGAATATTGGATTATCGAGAAAAGTCTCCCACGCATATTCCCATATATCAAATCGTCCAGATGAAAACGAATCTAAATCTTGGTTTTCATTAAACTTTATAAGCTTTATAAACATTGCTGAGTTGCTAAAATCAAAATCTTGCCCGATTAACAACTCACCAAAGAGCATCATGATTTTTTCTGCATTTATGACCACAACGCTCATAACAAAAATTAGTATTATTTTTATCCTTTTCTTCATCTTAAAAAACATATAAGATAGTACTAATAACAAATGAATAAATATAGCTCCTCGATTGGCATATAAAATCATATATAGCAATGTCAACAAATATACCATAAAAACATTTTTATTTATTTTAGGATAATTAACAAACAGATAAGTCAACAATATATTTATTGGCAACAGCATTTGAAATCCCAGTAACATATACCAGCCATTTTGAAAAGTCATTTGACTAAATATGTTATCATCATATATACATATATCAATAATCACGCATGCCAATATCGAAATTCTTACAGCCCATTCCATGAATACCTTTAATGAAAATGGTGCAGAGAATACGAATATCATTGCTATCCCATTCAATATTACAGATAACCATTTATCACTATAAGCCAAATAATCATTAACACTCCCAGGCGAAACAATGCACTTAACACATATCACAATTAAATAAACGCATACAAAAGCAAAAACGTTAGCGTTCATTAATCTTTTTCGATTTAATATAATCAAAATAAAGATTAGCACAAATTTCCCGATTGTTATCGGCAAAGGATTATAAAATACAGCTGGTAGCAACAAAGGTCCCAACAATAAATAACCACTTGCTATAATAGCATTTATCCTTCTATAAAATTCATTATGAACATCCATGTTATAACAACTCAATATTATCACGCTTTATTATATTATTCATAACATTCTTCGTATCAAACACCACTCTTGCATTTTCTTGTACGAAGTCATAATCAACATTCGTATGTGCCGTAGTCACAACTACAATATCCGCGTTTTCCAGCAATTCCTTGGTAAGTTCTTTTTCACCGGTATGTACTTCACCCTTGAATTTGTAGCTGGCTACCCACGGGTCATAGAACGTTACATTTGCACCGCGCTTATTGAATTCTTCGATAACATTGAGTGCCGGACTTTCACGATAATCGTCGATATCCTGTTTATAGGCCACGCCAAGAATCAGGACTTTGGCGTTTTTGATGCTCTTGCCAAAACGATTAAGGATTTCACCTGCACGAAGCACTGTATATTCCGGCATTCTATCGTTAATCATGCCGGATGCTTCAATCATGGAAGTATGGAAGCCATACTCTCTAGCTTTCCAACTGAGGTAGTACGGATCTAAAGGAATGCAATGGCCGCCTAAGCCTGGGCCAGGATAAAATGCCTGGAAACCGTAGGGTTTCGTTTTCGCTGCATCCACCACTTCCCACATGCTGATGCCCATTTTGTGGCAAAGCATAGTCAATTCGTTGACCAAACCAATATTGACATTGCGGTAGGTGTTTTCAAGAATTTTTTCCATTTCTGCTACAGCAGGCGAAGATACTTCGTGAATGTCGCTCTGCAGAATATGGCGGTAAACATCGGCAATAACTTCAGTTGCATCTTTTCCAATACCACCAACAACTTTCGGCGTGTTCTTAGTCTTGTAGATGAGGTTGCCTGGGTCTACACGCTCCGGAGAGAAGCCTAAGAAGAAATCTTCACCACATTTAAGACCTGAGCCATCTTCCAGAATAGGTTTTAACAGACCTTCCGTAGTTCCAGGATAGGTAGTAGATTCCAGCACAACAATGGTATCCTTGGTCAGGTGCTTAGCTATGGCTTCAGCGCTGCTCTTTACATAGCTGATATCTGGCTGCTGATGAGCATCCAATGGCGTAGGTACGCAAATAGCAATAAAATCTACATCTTTAACAAAGGAAAAATCCGTAGTAGCAGTAAGTTTGCCTGCCTTTACCAATTCAGCGAGATCAGAATCTACCACATCGCCAATATAGTTTTTCCCTGAATTTACCATGTCTACCTTAGTGGACTGTACATCAAAGCCGATAGTCTTAAATCCAGCCTTAGCCTTCTCTACAGCTAAGGGCAGACCTACATAGCCCAAGCCTACTACACCACAAGTAAGTTCATGATTCTGGATTTTTTCTTTTAATACTTCTTTATTCATTACTAAAATCTCCCCTTATTTTTAGTTCCCCAACTTTTTAATAAAGTCAGCTGCTAATTTTTTATAATCATGGTTTGCTTTTACATATGCAAAACCATTTTTACCTAATACTAAACGTTCCTCATTACTTAAAGAAATGAGTTTTTTTATTGCATCTACTACTGCTGCCGGATTTTCTGCTGGCACAGAAATACCACATTTAGCTTCAGTAACCATATCATTTCCAGCATCAATTGCACTGATAATAGGTTTCCCCGCCAACATATAATCCATCATTTTATTGGGACTAATCCCAAAACGAAATAGATTCGTTTTAGCAAGACCTATATATAACATATCTGCTTTGTCTAATATATTCGCCACTTCATTTTTCTTCACTGGATTTAAGAAAATTACATTGTTAATCTTTTCTTCTTTTACTCGCAGCTGCAAACGATTCTTTTCCTGTCCGCCGCCCATTAAACAGACCGTCACAGGAATATCATTGAACAACTTGCTAGCATCTAATAATGTATCTAATGCATTTGCTCTACCATGTGCACCAGCAAACAAAAGAACATAATTTCCTTTATTGTGCTCTTTTTCTATCACGTTTATATTTTCCAGTTGAGATGAATAGTTTTGAGCACTATCCGTTGGCGTTCCATCTACGATTATGCCATTAGGAATACATACGAACTTTCCCTTAGCCAGTCCATGTTCTAAATAATGGTCTTCCGCTTTTGGCAAGATAGATACGAGTTTATCTACATGTTTACACATAAAGTTCTCTGCCTTCTGCATAACCATGATAAACGGATGGTATTTTGACATATGACCGATTTCCATCGGTGTCAACGGCCATATATCATGAACTTCAAATACCAACTTTGCTTTATATTTCTTGGCAATATAATGTGCAGGATAAATATCTAGTGGATAAGTAGATGAAGCAATCACTACATCCGGCTTATATTCGGCATTTATTTGTTTTTCCCGACTGTATAGTTTCCATAAAAACGACAACATATTCTTGATACGCCCCATACCATTTCCTTGGTATATTGGTGTTTCAAGCCATACATAGCGAATTCCATCTATGCACTCTTCTTTGACCTTTGGCTGTTTTATCCGCAAATGGGAAAAATCTGCACCAACAATGGTAATATTGTGTCCCATTTTCACCCACTCACGAGCTAAATAATAAGGTCGATATTCCATCCCATATTCCGGGCTGCCCGCATAATGATTGATTAATAGTATATTCACAAGGAATTTTCACCTCGTTCAAAGTCAGCAATTAAATGTTTCGCCTTTTTTTGTTTATCCGCATATTCTAGCGAATTAACTTTTTCTTGTCGTAACAGCCAATCACCATAATCCTCACTAGTTTCCATGCCATCTGTGGCAATATCTTCCTGTTTACCGACCTTAAAAATTGTCCGCCATATGATACGCAGATCTTCCTGCAAGCTTATTTTTTTGATGTATTTTAAGTCATAGACAAAGCGTTCTTTCCAGTCTATATTGTTTCTGCCACTAATTTGCGCAAGCCCTGTAAGTCCTGGTGTTACCTCCTGACGATGCATTTCTTCTTCTGTGAAGAAAACCATATCCCTTACCAGCTGAGGTCTTGGTCCAACTATGCTCATATCCCCTTTGAGAATATTCCATAGTTCCGGCAGTTCATCCAAGCTTGTAGCACGAAGCTTGCGGCCAAAATCAGTCATACGGTCTTCATCTGGCAATAGATTTCCATCTTTATCTTTCGCATCCGTCATGGAACGGAATTTATATAAACGAAAGAGCTTATTATCTTTACCAGGTCTTATCTGCGTGAAAATTACCGGACTGCCGAGGTTCTTTTTTATTTTCCAAGAGAGCCATATTAGCAACGGACTCAATACAATTAATGCGGTCGCCGATACGGTTACATCCAACAGTCGTTTGCCGTATTTTTGATACAACAAATTCTCACCCCAAAATCACTTAATTTCCTGATAAACTTCCTTGAAATTCTCAATAATGAACTCTATATCTTCATCCGTAAGCTTAGTATGGAGTGGCAAGGTTACTTCGTTCTTATACTGCTCATAGGCATTCGGATAATCTTTGATGTCAAATCCTAAATTTTTATAAGCCGTATGCAGCGGCAGCGGCTTGTAATGAACATTGGTCGCAATGCCGCGTTCTGCCATTTTGGTGATGAATTCATTTCTTACACTTTCATCTTTGCCCAGCAGACGCAGGATATAAAGATGGCCGCTGCTCTGATGTTCTTCCGTGTAATGGTCAAGCACCTGTACATTGAGTTCTTTGAACGCTTCGTTATATTTGCCAATAATCTCTTTGCGGCGTTCAAGCATTGCCGGATAGCGCTTCATCTGCACAAGGCCAAGTGCTGCCATGATATCGGTCATATTGCATTTGTACCACGGGCCTTTGATATCGTATTCCCAGGCACCGAGTTTGCTCTTAGCTAGTGCGTCCTTGGACTGACCGTGCAGACTCAACAGCTGGTACTGATGATAGATTTCCTCATTGTCGATGCCGTCAATGTCATTCCAGACAACGGCACCACCTTCGGCAGTGGTGAAGTTCTTCACCGCATGGAATGAGAAGCTGGTAAAGTCGGCAACAGAACCAATCGGCTGTCCCTTCCAGCTTGCACCAAATGCATGCGCGGCATCAGCGGTGATGGCAATTCTGCCCATAGCTTTCTGAATTTCATTGCTTGGTTGGAATAAGTTCTTCTTTGCTTCTACGATGCTTTTCAACTTGGCATAGTCACATGGCACGCCGCCTAAATCTACGGGGATAATGGCCTTGGTTTTCTCAGTAATCGCATCTGCCAAAGCATCATAGTCCATTTCAAAGGAATCTTTTGCGGTATCGACAAGGACAATTTTTGCGCCTACATGGTCAATTACACTGGCAGAAGCCGTATAGGTGTAGGCACTGGTGATTACTTCATCACCTGCGCCAATGCCTAAAACTCTTAGGGTCAGTTCCAGCGCTGCGGTAGCGGAATTCAGACATACGGCTTTGCTGGTATGGCAGTATTCGGCGATTTCGCTTTCGAGTTTTTTCGTTCTTGGGCCGGTCGTAATCCAGCCGGAGCGCAGGGCATTGGCAACTTCTTCGATTTCTGCTTCCGTTATATCGGGAGGGGAGAAACTGATTTGACGGGATTTCATGTTTTTATTGCCTTCTTTCATTCATCACTTCAAGCTGTTTGCTTTTATATGTTGGAATCATGTGTTTTAACGTTTTAAGAATCGTTATCTTATCTGTGGTTTCGTTTAAGGTTTGCAGGCTTGTCTTTAAGTCCTGCTCGTCTAAGGGCTGGATATGTGCCTTGAAGATTTTCTTGTGCTTGGTACTGGTTGTACCTTCTTCGCTGGTTAAGAGTTCCTCGTAAAGCTTTTCGCCCGGACGGAGTCCGGTGTAGGTAATCTTGATATCCTTGCCCGGTGTGAAT
>OCTW011598315.1_pt1 | contig 14218 bp, 22 predicted proteins | sample 1539671 | NCBI WGS metagenome assembly OCTW01 (sample SAMN02144230, study PRJEB22623) | gut metagenome | biome: sheep rumen | host: Ovis aries | place: New Zealand
GGGATATATAATTAAGGGGTTGGCAGTCATCCTCCCACAGTGCTAAAATTAATAAAATGTAGTAATTTGTATTGTTTAGTATTGCATTTATATATATATTTTAGTATAATATAGGTGTAAGGATAAGGTATCCAAAAGGAGGAAAACAAAACATGACAAAGAAGGAATTGAAAAAAACAATTGATCAGGCTATAAGATGGCAAATAAAATGGTGTGATGACGCTATAAAGGAGGGCTACAACTGGAGTTTAGAACAGCATTGTGAAAAAATACAGGGTATGTTATTAATCGCAGCAGATATGAAAGTGATATCATACAAAGAGTGGAGTGTTTGTATGAATATAATAAACGCCCTCGAGTGCATGGGAATGGATAAGAAACTTATATACAACCTTGAGTATCCGGATTAAATAGCCCTGATGAGTCTTTGAAAATTAAGACGAAACCGGCAAATAAAGCCGGTCGGCTATAAGCCAAAAGGAGAAAAAGTTATGGAGAGAATCACAGAGAAAAAAGTTGAGTACTATTGCGGTGTTGTTAGTAGTTACTTAAAGAAGCCCGTCAAGTTATTAAGTCAAAACGGCGTGCATTGTGCAGTAATACCTGGAAAGCATGGAAGTGTTGACTATACACTAACATGTTTCGGAACAACTAGAGAAGTTTATTATTGTTTAGTTTCAATTTGTAATGCTTTATATGTAGCAGGGAGGGAAAATTAAAAATGTATTTAGAAATTTACAGAGACGGCGAAAAGGTAAACACTTTTAAAGAATGTCATACAAGTTTTATATCAAATTTGTTTGTTGTAGCAAATAAGACCAACAACACAAAAATGAAAGTTGTAAATCACATGGACGGCACAGCAACAATAAAATTCTATATTGAAAAGGGTATTGTATATGCTTATAAAAACGTTCCTTACCATGCCGGATACATAGAAGAGAGCGCCCTGTTTAATGAGGTTTATGGAGGTTAAATTATGGATAGCAAATTATCAAGATATTTCTATATTGAATTTGAAGACGGAGAGATAGAAGGCTACGAAGATCCAAGCGAAAAAGTAAGCCGGGAAGATGTTGAAAAATACATGATGGAGCAATGGCATTTACAAGTTAAAGCGACACCATGCAAGAAATCAGAGTTATATTTTAGCGAGGTTGATATATGGTAAATAAAATTATTGATTATGTAGACGCGCAAAAAGACTACTGGAAGCGCTTAATACATGAGGGCTTGACTGAGGTTTTAGACGAAGAAGACCTTAAAGAACTAGAGGAAATCAGGAGGGACAGGAAGAAGTGCCGGCAGGCAATATATAAAGGGTTTTGCTTCTGCATATATTGTATAATTGGTTTTATATCCAGTGTGCTAGCACTTGAGATATTGTGGATATTACTAAATCCATGACCGGAAGGGGAGGGGATGAAAAATTCCCTTCTCCTATAAAATTTGTTTATATATTAATTCACTGCAAAAGGAGTTTATATGAGATTAAATGTATATTTTGTTTCACTGCAATTTAGAGGTTGCAAGGGAAAATACTATTGGTTCAGAGAAATTCAGGTTTATGCTCACAGCCGGAAAGAAGCAGTGTGTGAAGCATTAAGTTATGAAGATGTTGCTGAAATATTAAAAACTAAGTATGTTAAGTTAGTAAACTGGCATGTAGAATAAGGAGGTTGGCATAAAAAATGTACAGGTTAGTTTATGTATTATTTGGAATCCTGATAGGATTAATCGGAGCAATGATATGGCGGTGTATCATAGTCGGAGCAGAAGCAGACAGAAGAGAGGAGGAGATTTTAAGAAATGAAAATGCAGATAAGGAATAATGTTTACGGCAAGCACATGGCAGACATTGATAAAATCGGTATTCGGGCTAAATACGGAAAATATCTAGTTTCACTGTATGACGTTGAAGGCGATTTAGCAGATGTGCAGATATGCGCTTCACTGCAGGACATTATCAGTTACTTACAGGAGGTATGGCTTGAAGAAACAGAATAAGGATGAGATAACAACAGTCAGATTCACTACACTGCAAAAAGTGAGAATCATGTTGTTAGCACGTGAGAGACAGTGGTCTATCAGTAAAATGGTTCAGTTTATGATAGACAGTTACTGTAACAACATTTTTGAGGAAAATTCGATAAAGTTTAAGGAGCATTAAAATGAAGTTTGCTAAAGGTGAAGAATATTATAAGAAGACAGTTTTAAAAGACAGGTCTTCATGGACGGCTGATGAACTTGTTAAAGAAGCCGACAGACTTTCTAAAGAGGTCAATAAAAGGCTTGAAAGACTGGAAAAGTACTTTTCTAGAAGCAGAGTAGTTCAGGAAAGAGAAAAATCTTTGCCAGGTGAATCTTTTGTCAGTAAAGGCGGAAGAATTGACAGAAATGCTATTTCCAGCCAGATCGTTGAGGATTATCGCTTTCTTAATAGTCCAACTTCTACTTTGACCGGATTCAGAAAGCAACTGTCTCAGTCTATCAGGCATTTCAATGAAACAGTTGAAGGAAGACCGTTTACTAAAAAGAACATTTGGGACTATTATGATTTTTTGGAAGATTTGAGAGAAAGATATAAAAACCAAGTTTTGCCTTCAAGTGACGAAGTTGTCGATATTTATACAGAAGCGATTAGGCTGAATATTGACCGAAAAGACCTTGCTAAGAATATGGACTTTTGGGCTGAACACTATAATGATATGACTAAACTGGAAGTTATCAGAAGTGACAAGCCTGTATCGTCAAGTAAGTATGAAAAACTTATATGACGTGCATAACTTTGACTATTCACTTCTAAATAAGGAAAAACTGGCTAAAAGACCGAGAGGAAATCCGAGAGGCAGAAAACAATGTCATTATAAGAATGTGATATGTGCATTTGACATTGAGACTACCAACATACCGGAAATAGAGCAGTCAGTCATGTATATTTGGCAATTCCAATATGGCTTAGACTATACCATTATAGGCAGGACGTGGGATGAGTTCCTGTATATGCTGAACAGGTTTAAGGATGAACTGAGCGGTGATTCATGGATGGTAATATTTGTACATAATCTGAGTTTTGAATGGCAGTTCTTATCCGGAATATACGACTTTTTACCGGAAGAAGTATTTGCGACAGAATCAAGGAAAATATTGAAATGTGAAATGTATAACTGCTTTGAGTTCAGGTGTTCATATCTTCATAGCAATATGTCTTTGAAAGAATATACTACCAAAATGGGTGTAAAAGACGTAAAGTTATCCGGTGAAGACTTTGACTATAGTAAGCAGAGATTCTCATGGACTCCATTGACTGAAGAAGAACTTCACTACTGTATCAATGACGTAAAAGGCTTAGTAGAAGCAATAACCATTGAAATGGAGCATGACGGAGATACTTTGCATACATTCCCACTGACAAGTACAGGCTATGTCAGAAGAGACGTTAAGAGAAGTATGTACGGTTACAACAGTATGCAGTTAAAGGAAATGTTACCTGATGAAAATGTTTACGGAATTTTAAGAGAAGCATTTAGAGGCGGTAACTGTCACGCTAACCGCTATTTTGCCGGAGACATTATAGAGAATGTCAGAAGTTATGACAGGTCTAGCAGTTATCCGGATGTGATGTGCAACTGTAAGTTTCCTATGACTAAGTTTCAGAAGGTTATTAACTGCTCAGGAGATTATCTTATAAGGCTTATTAAGGTAAAGAAAAGAGCAGTCATATTTAGGGCTAGATTCTATGATTTAGCGCTGAAGAATAAGTATACAGGTATACCGTATCTGTCTACTGATAAATGCAGATATATTAAAGAAGGGAAGTTTGATAACGGAAGAATCCTGTCAGCAGAATATTTAGAAACTTCACTGACTGATATTGACTTTAAGATTATACTGTCAATGTACAAATTCTCGGACTGTCAACCTTACGATATTTATTATGCACGTTATGACTATCTTCCTAAGATGGTTACAGACGTAGTAAAGGAATATTATAAGAGGAAGACCGAGTTAAAAGGAAATGCAGATGAAGGAATCTACTACATGAAAGCGAAAAATAAACTCAATTCCTGCTATGGAATGTGTGTACAGGACGTAGCGAAAAGGAGTATTTTATATAAGAATGGCGAGTTTGTACTGGACGATAAATCTGTTAAAGAGTTAATTGCTAAGAACAACCGTAAGGCTTTTCTGAGTTACCGGTGGGGAGTATATGTCCGGCGGTGGGCTAGATACCGTCTACAGGAAGGCATTGACTTATGCGGAGATAATATTGTCTATGTAGATACAGATTCATGTAAGTATGTTGGTGATGTTGACTGGAGCAAATACAATGAGGAGAGAAAAGCGGATTCTCTGAGGAGCGGTGCTTATGCCTATGACTCAGAAGGTAAGATTCATTACATGGGAGTCTATGAACCGGAGGACACCTGTCAGAAGTTTAAGACTTTAGGTGCTAAGAAGTATGTCGGTGAAATAGATGGAAAATTGAAGATAACTATTGCCGGTGTCGGTAAATATAAAGGTGCAAAAGAATTAGAAAAGTATGGCGGTATAACAGCCTTTAAGGAAGGATTTACCTTTGTAGACGCTGGCGGTACGGAATCTAAGTACAACGATTTGAAAGAGCCTATTAAGTATAAAGTTGACGGTCATGAGATACTGATAACAAGTAATATATACATTTCAGATTCAACTTATACTTTAGGAATAACAGCAGAGTATGATTGGTTACTGACTCACAGTTATGACCTCAAATACTCACAATATAAGATATAACATTATTATAAGGAGGAAAATATGAATAGAGTAATGTTAACAGGCAGATTAGTTAAGGATGTAGAATTAAACACTTATGGTAAGGGAAAGAATGGCGGTACTTGGTGTTCATTCACTTTAGCCGTCAATGATGGCAAGACTTCAGAAGGTGAAGCAAAGACTCAGTTTATTGACTGCAAGGCTTTCAATAAGAGCGCTGAAATCTTAGACGAATATGTCAAGAAGGGACATGTTGTCTTAATTGCCGGAAAGGTCGTCAATGAAAGTTGGCAAGATGAAAAGGGAACTACTCATTATGCTCAGAGAGTTATCGCTGAAAATGTTGAGTTAATGCCTAACAGAACTGAAGAACCAAAAGACAAGAAGTATAAGAAGTAGAAGGGTTAATTCCCTTCTCTTCTCAGGAGGTGAAAATGAGATTAATTGACGCTGATGAATTTAGATATGATATATGCAGGCAAGTTGAATTTATAAAGGTTGACGACTTTCAGGTTGTACCTGTTGTTGATGTTATTAATTGCTGGTTCAACGCTCCAACAGTAAAAGCCATCCCGGTCGAGTGGATAGAGAACTACATTTCTAAAATAAAAGATGACGGGATGATATATTTAAGCTCGGCGGGATGCATCAAAGATATGTTAAAGGAATGGGAGAAAGAAAATGCAGATTTATGACGAAAATGGATATGTAGATATTAAGAAGATTCTTAGTCTGAATATCCCTTTTACCATAGTAGTAGGCGGACGTGCTACCGGAAAGACCTATACCACGCTAAAGACTGTTATTGAGGAAGGTATCTGTTTTATGTACATGAGACGTCTACAGAGTCAATGTGATCTAATCAATAAACCGGAGTTCTCGCCTTTTAAGGTTCTGAATCAGGACATGCACTGGCATATAGGTGTATCTGCTATCAGTAAGTATAATGCAGGATTCTATAATATGGTTATGGATTCAGAGAATGGCAAAATGATAACGGAAGGAAAACCTTTAGGTTATTCATGTGCTTTGTCAACTATCAGTAACATGAGAGGCTTTGACGCTTCTGACGTGCAGTTACTGATATATGATGAGTTTATTCATGAAAAGCATGAAAGAGATTTAAAGAATGAAGGTGACGCTTTCCTTAATGCTTATGAGACCATGAATCGTAACAGGGAGTTAAAAGGACAAAAACCGTTACAGTGTATTCTCCTGGCTAACAGTACAAATATGGCTAACCCTATCTTCATGTCTTTGGGCTTAGTTAGAATAGCGGACAAAATGAAGAAAATCCATAATACAACCTACATTAATAACAAAAGAGGTATAGCCTTGTTTATGTTGGACGATTCCCCTATATCGAAGCAGAAGGCGGATACTGTTTTGTACAGGCTAACAGAAAATACCGAGTTCAGCAGAATGTCTTTAGGAAATGAATTTTCCGTTGAGGAAATAGGTAAGGTTAAATCCCAACAGTTGAAGTATTATAAGCCTATAGTTAGCGTAGGTGAAATCTGTATTTATGCTCATAAATCAGAACATTCATACTACTGTTCAACTCACAAAAGCGGAAATCCGGAAGAATACGGAAGCGGTTATGCAGAACTGACAAGATTCAGGAAAAAATACTACTGGTTATGGCAAAGGGAATATATGGATAATAATATTATCTTTGAGGAATATATTTGTCAGATTTTATTTGAACAATATTTTAAGGTGTGATAAAATAAAGGTAGAGATAAAGCAAATTCCTCTTACCAATGCCCTAAATAATTTGTGATTCTCCTTTCATTTGTGTGTTTTTAAAACCTTCTACGGCAATAGGCAACTTAACGGTTGCTTATTGTCTTTTTATATGGAGAAATGGTATAATAAAAGTGGGATAGTGACTACTCACATAGGAAGGCCGGAAGCCTGAGTAAGCGTACCTAGACGCATGAAGCATTATCCCTAGAGAGGATATAACATGGAAGACTTAGTAACTATGATTGTAAATAATGGCTTGGGTGTAATTTGTGTAGCATACTTAATCTACTTTCAGAATACAACCATGTCAAAAATGCTTGACGCTTTGAATGGAATCAATACTAGACTGTCAATTATTGAAGACAAGTTAGAAAGGAAGACAACCAATGGGCATGAGGACTAAAGGGCTGGATTTATCCGAATGGAATGAAGGTATTGACTTTCAGGCTATTAAAAATGCCGGATATACTTTTGTTATTTTAAGAGCAGGATTTACCGGATATGGTACAGGCACTTCTTATAAAAAAGATACGTGCTTTGAGAGATTCTATCAGAAGGCTAAATCTGTAGGTCTTAATGTTGGTGCTTATTGGTATTCATGTGCTAATACTAAGGCTAAAGGCAAAGCAGAAGCAGATTTTATGTATGAAAACTGTCTTAAAGGCAAACAGTTTGAATATCCTGTTTACATTGACGTAGAAGATAATCACTGGCAGGCTCAGTCTAAAAGAGGTACTACTGACGCTATTATTGAGTTCTGTTCTACTCTTGAAAGCCGTAAATATTTTGCCGGTGTTTATGCAAGTTATAACTGGTTTAAGAATTATATCATTGAATCAGAAGTTGCAAGATTCACTCACTGGCTTGCTTATTGGACTGGCAGAAAACCTGCAGTTGGATTCAATTATGCTTTATGGCAGAACAGTTCTGAAGGGCAGGTTGCAGGATTCAGAGTTGATACAAATGTATGTTATGAAGACTTCCCTGCAATCATAAAAGAAAACGGCTTTAATGGCTTTAGTTCTGAAGAACCTGTAAAACCTGTTGAACCTGTTAAACCGGAAGAGTTGAAAGCCGGAGACAAGGTTGTTATTGTCGGAACTGGAAACGGAAGTTCTTATGGCACTTCTAACACTGCTTACGGCTTAGGATATATAAGATATATATTAGCAGTATGGGAAGGAAGACCTTATCCGTATCAGGTAGGTAATTCAACCGGAACTACCGGATTCTATACTAAGGGAGCATTAAGAAAACTATAATAGGAGGTACAAATGGCTAAGTTAAATGATATTTTGGAATTGCAGAAAAGCGGTTTCACTGCTGACGAAATCGCAAAATTATTGCCTTTAATTGAAGAAGAAAAACCTGCTGTAGAAGTTAAGCCTGTAGAGGTAGTACAGCCGGTAAAGGCAGAAGAAAAGATTACCGAATCCGAAAAGGTTACTGATAAATTGGATGAATTAATACAAAAATTAGAGCTGAATGGTATACTCAATTCACAGCAACCTGTTCAGGAAACGGAATCAGTTGAGGATATTATGGCTAACATAATCAATCCTAAATAGAAAGGAAAAAGAAAATGGCAGTAAATGAATTAACATTTAATCAGTTGTCTACAGTATTAAATTCTATCGTTGAACAGGCTACAGGTGAAGCACAGTTAACACCTACAGACGAATCAAGTTTTGTTACTGTAGCACAGGTAGGTCTTAAAGCCGGATATGACCCTTTAATGACCGCTATTTCACAGGTTCTGAGCAGAACTATTTTCTCTATCAGACCTTATAACAGAAAGTTCAAAGGTATTCAGGCTACAAATCAGCGTTTTGGTGCTATTACTAGAAAGTTACAGATTGTTGATGATGACTGGAAAAATGACGTTAAGTTCGAACTTGTTGACGGTCAGTCAGTAGATCATTATCAGGTAAATAAGCCTGACGTACTACAGACTAACTTCTATGGTGCTAACGTCTTCATGGATTATATTACAATCTATACCGAGCAGTTAGACAATGCCTTCAGTGGAAGCGCTCAGTTTGGAGAGTTCATTTCTATGTTAATGACTAATATGTCTAACAGAATTGAACAGGCTCATGAAAACCTTGCAAGAGCAACTATTGCTAACTTTATTGCAGGTAAAATCAGCGCTAATAATAACGTCATCCATCTGTTGACTGAATATAACGCTAAGACCGGACTGTCTCTGACTAAGACTACTTTATATCAGCCTGACAACTTCCCCGCATTTATTAAGTGGTTAAATGCTAGAGTAGAAACTATTTCTTCAATGATGGAAAATAGAACTTCTATCTATCATATCAATGTAACTGCTTATCCGGAAGGAAACGGCACTAAAGATAAGACCGTCATGAGACATACACCTAAACGTATGCAGAAGATTTACATGTTAAGCGAGTTCTTAGCAGAAATTAAGAGCATGGCTTTATCAGGTATTTACAATGACAACTACCTGAAAATTGCCGACGTTGAAGGTGTAGACTACTGGCAGTCAATTCAGACTCCAATGTCTCTTAACAGTACACCTGTATACTTACAGCCTAGCGGTGCTTTGACTTCACCAGCAGACCCTGTAAATGAAACAGACTTATTAGGTGTTCTGTTTGATGAAGACGCTTTAGGCTATACTGTAATTAAGCATACTGTAGCAACTACACCATTAAACGCTAAGGGTTTATACTACAATATGTTCTATCACTTCACTGATAGATTCTGGAATGACTTCACCGAAAACGGCGTTGTCCTGTTATTAGACTAAAAGGTTGGGAGATTTTATTCTCCCTTCCTTATCGGAGGTATTAAATGAAAGTAAGATTTTTAACCTTTAGTAAAAAATACAATAGTACACTCAGACCTGATTTAACTCAGGGTGTAGAGTATGAATGTGTTTTAAAATCATCCTCAGACATTATAAATCCAACCATCGAATTACAGGTAGGTCTTACTTCAAATCCTTCTTCCTATAATTACTGTTATATCGCCGACTATAATAGGTGGTATTGGGTTAACGAATGGACTTTTGCTAACCGCTTATGGACGGCAACCCTCAATGTTGACGTACTGGCTACATGGAGACCTTATATCGGTAACACTGATATGTATGTCTATCGTAGCAGTAATGAATATGACGGTAAACTATTAGACATGAAATATCATACTACTGCTGATGTTACTGTTAACACTGTAAATATAAGTGAGGTTAATACGGCTTTCAGTAGTGGATATTTTGTGGTAGGTGTTTACGGAGACTCCAATAACAATACTACTATGGCTTACTATGTTATCACTGCTTCAAACTTTGGTACTTTTGTTAATCAGATATATACTAGAGGTGTAGGTGATGATTCTATATGGTCGGGAATTGGAATGGGTATAAGAAATGCTATTTTCGATATTTCTTCTTACATAAAAAGCCTGAAATGGTTTCCATATGCTCCTTATGACATCAATACCTTGTCTCAGTCAATTAAAGTAGGCGCAATGACAATTCAATGCCCGAACTACAAAATTACTAGTAATCCTGTAGGTTTTGGTGGACAACCTGGCGGTATGATTTCGATACCAAAACACCCTCAGGCTCAAAGTAGAGGCTCATACTGTAATATCAGTCCATATAGCAGATACCGTTTAACATTTGTCCCATTTGGAATATTTGAACTTGATTCAACTATTGTAGGATTGTATACTTATCTATTCTTTCACCTTAATATAGACCCTATTACTGGCTCAGGTTTCCTCAGTGTTTTTGTATCAAACGCTTCAGACGGCACTAATTCAGTCCTACTTATGACTGCAGAAGGCAATTACGGTATTGACATACCTATCAGCGTATCTCAGACAAATATACCTTCTATAGCAAGTTCTTTAGCCGGTGCAGGTATCAGTGCTATGCACGGAAATGTATTTAGTGCAGGTGTATCAGCAATTAGTTCTGTAGCAGAATTACGGTTACCGGTATTGAACAATATATCTAGCAAAACAGGAAGTCTTGTAGGTATAAACTATCCTACTAATCAGTTACAATGCAGATTTTATGCGCTTGCTGATGAGGATAACGACTCAAACGGAAGACCTTTATGTAAGGTAAGAAAACCTGCCAACTTAGGAGGTTATATTGAAGGTGAAAGCAATACTTTCTCTGCTCCTGCTACCATAACAGAAATGGAAGAAGTAAAACGATTTATTGATAACGGATTTTATTATGAATAGTGAGGTCTTATGATTTTTACACCTAGACTAACTGCTCCTGACAATACAGACCCTAACTGGATAAACGTTGATTATGGCGGTCTTAACCGTTGTATTTTAGGTTATCCTTCTTATGGTTACGGTTCAGTTTTATCAGACTGTACCGGTTACGCATGGGGAAGATGGTTAGAACTTTTAGGCTATCAGCACAATCTGTCTATTAATCAGGCACGGATATGGTACTTAAATACTGCTGACGGCTATGAAAGGTCTACCACAACTCCGAAATTAGGTGCTGTGGCATGTTGGGACAATAACGGAGGAAGCGGACATGTCGCTATCGTTGAGCGAATCAATGTAGATTCTTATGGAAATGTTGCTTCCTGTTTAGTCTCTGAGTCAGTCTATGGTGGTTCTCCATTCAGCCTAAAAACAATAAGACCTTCTAATAACTGGTATATTTATGATGACCATAATTTTCAGGGATTCATTTATTTACCGGAAGAACCAACAGCACTAACTACAGAAGAGTTAGTATGCTTATTAAAGAAAAGGAGATACTACTAATGAATATAAGTAATTTTCCTATCGAGTATGATTTAATTAATCTTTATAACTCAAATAGGTCTCCTTCAACAGTTCACTGTAGTGACAATATACTGACTGGTTATTTCAGAAGATACCTTTTACAGAAGGTTATGTCAGTTTATGAATGGCAGTTACCTGAAGCATGGGATAAAACATTCTTCAATTATGTCCTGTACGGAATCGGATTTATCGCTGTTATCAAAACTGATAAGTGGGGAATAATACCTCAGAATGGTACTTTGTGGGGACGTAATGTCTATTATCAACCTACAAACGTTATCATTACAAATCCTCTTCTAACCGGAATTAAAAACCCTAAAATCGGTGTTCAGACTGAAATAATCAAAATGCAACCTGATTATGGTTCATGCTTAGACATAGTTTGTCATTATGCTGACTTACTAGCTTTAACTACTCAGACTTACGCAACTGACTTAGTTAACTCTAAACTGGCTTATGTATTTACCGCAAGTGATAAAAAAGGCGCTGAAACCTTTAAGAAACTGTTTGACAGAATTGCAAGCGGTGAACCTGCTGTAGTCTATGACAAATCCTTACAGAATAGTGACGGCACTCCCGCATGGTCTACTTTTGCTCAGAATTTGTCTCAGAACTACATAGGTGGGCAGTTACTGGATGATTATAAGAAACTCTTAGATATGTTCGATACTGAAATTGGAATCCCTAATGCTAATACTCAGAAGAAGGAAAGGCTTATTTCTGATGAAGTAAATCAGAACAATATCAGTACACAGTCTAAAGTTGAATTATGGCTTGAAACCATGAAAGACGGTTGTAAAAAAGTTAATGATATGTTTGGTACTAATATCAGCGTTGAATTAAGATTTAAAGAACAGTTAGAGCAAATGGATAACTTAGGAGGTACAGAAGATGATACTCAGATCTAGTCTGTCTCTTAGAGGTCTATATCTCTACGACAATTCTCTTTTTGATAACTTAGTTGTCCCTGACGTAATTGATAAAGATGTCCTCATCACTAATTTACTAGCTGAAACTTCTGAGTTAGAAGTTCTTTATCCGGACAGTGATTATATGAAAGAGTTGATAGGATATTGGAGTCAGAAACAGTTACCGGTATGGCAAAAATATGCTGACACTTTAGGAATTGACTATGACCCTTTAAACAACTATGTCAAACAGACCGAACACCATGGAGACAATGATTCTAACTCAGTTGATTCTGTAAAAGGCTACAATGAGACTGAATGGGCTGAATCTAATAAAAATGTCAGTTCAGGACACGACAACTACAATAGAACTGTTAAAGGTAATGTAGGTATCAGAAGTTTCTCAGATTTGATAACTGAAGAAATGGAACTAAGAGAAAAGTATAATCTCTATGACCTACTTATCAGAGACTTTAAATTAAGATTTTGCATATTAGTTTACTAAGGAGGTAAATCTATGGCAATTTTTGACGGCAACTTGCCTTATACAAATTTTCATGAACTAAACCTTGACTGGATAATTCAGAAAGTTCATGATTTAACAGTAGAATACGTAAAAACGCAAAACGAAATCAAAAGCGTTGAAGAAGAGTTCGACAATCTCAAAAACTACGTTGATAACTATTTTGCTCAGACAGATTTTGCTCAGTTAGCGCATGATGTATTATATGAAATGCTCAATAATGGAGACTTAGCAACTTTATTCGCCCAGTATACTGTCAGAATATATGATAATGTTGCTTCTATGACCGCTGACACACTGCTAATAGAAGGCTCAAAAGCAAAAACTTTAGGCTTCTATGCTAAAAATGACGGTGGAGGAGCATATTATGATATAGTTTCCTCAAGTTCCAACACTGACTTCTATTATCCATTAACAAACGGTCTTTATGCGCATTTAGTAAAAGAACCTATACTTTATATGGAAAAAGTAGGTATTCAGGAACTAACTGATGTAACAAATCTGTTGCAAATGGCTTTAAACAACTATAGAAGAATAAAAGTTCCTAGAGGTACATATTACACAAACGGAAGTTTAAATGTAGCATTTGATGAAACACACTTAGATTTAGATGGTTCTACATTTAGTCAGACTGTAAATGCTAATGGCAATTTCATCACATGCTCAGGACGTAATTCTTTTGTTTTAGAAAATGGATTTTTAAATTATCCAACCAACCCTAATGAAAGTAATAGTCCTATTTGTGTCAGCATTTATACGTCTAACCACTCTAAAATTAAAAACATGGTTATTTCAAAGCCTTTTGGAATTGGTATAGGCATTGAAAACTCCATAAACTGTTTGGTACAAGATACAGAAGTAGGCTACGCACAAACACATAGAGCAGGAATTTGGATTGGTTCAGGCTCTACATATATTACACTGGAAAGAGTATTCTCACATCATAATGACCTTGATGGTTTAATAGCAGATGGCGCTCATCAAATTGTTAAAGATTCACTTTTCACTGACAACGGCACAAATCCTACAGTAGAAAGCGGAGCCATAGGTGCTTGTGGTATTTACGTAGATTCTTCTCGAGGCGATTATTCTCAATATGTGAACAATTCATGTGAAAGAAATACTGAATCCGGAATGGATATTAGAGGTAGATTTATTGAAATAGTTTCAAACAGATTATTCAATAACGGACTATCCGGAATAATAATAAGAGACTTTACCTGGGGAGCTACTATCACAGATAATATCTGCATTTCCAATGGTAATAACAATACTACCGCCAATCCTGATGTTTGGGGTAAATCGGGCATCAATACTCAGGGACGTGTTCAATGCGTTGCAATATCAAATAATGTATGTTTCTCAGGAACTGGAACAGACCAAGACTATGGTATTAAATTATTGCCGGGAGTTAACAACGACGTTCTCATTGTTGGAAATGTTTGCTCCTCAAATGTCTTAGGTGGTGTTGATACAACTCAGTCTA
>OCTW011435143.1_pt1 | contig 14213 bp, 15 predicted proteins | sample 1539671 | NCBI WGS metagenome assembly OCTW01 (sample SAMN02144230, study PRJEB22623) | gut metagenome | biome: sheep rumen | host: Ovis aries | place: New Zealand
GTTAGTGTGAAATAGCTTGACAAAATTTAATTTATATGTATGTAAAAATAATACTTGCATATATATTATATTATGGTAGTATATTATATATTTGTCCATTAGTAGAAAGGCTAGAAAAATGGATAAAGAAATTAAGCAGCTTATTGAGGATATTATTCACATTTTTTGGATGCATAAAGTTTCTCTAAAACGTATAGATGGAGAACTTTATGTACAAGCAAAATATATGGATGTATTTTTATTTCTTTACGATATGGCTAAATTGCATAATCTTGATAAACACATTTGTGCAATAGATTTATTTGATGAATTGTTTAAGGAGGATTAAACATGGATAAAGTTGTTACAATAAATTTTAATCAAGTTAGAAGAGATTTAACGGATAAATTTATTGAAAATTTATTGTGTCATAGTGATACATATTTTGATTTTTCTTCTTTTGATGAAAAGGAAGAACGAATTATAGAAATTGAAAGAATGATATATGATTACAACGAAGAAATAAAAATAGTAGAAATGTTTTTCAAATTGTTAGAAAGAATGTATCCTTTTTTAGATGGTGAATTATCCGATACAGAAAGTGAGGTGAATGTATGCGAAGTATCGGAAGAAAAATAGTTACGTCAAAATGTAACGGACAAAGGTATAATTACGAGAATGAAGAAGGTGAGGATTTTTACACAGAAATATATGGAATGTTTACACCACAAACTGCAACCAAATATTTACAAAAGAAATTTGGAGATTCTTCAATTTTAATAACCAATATTGAATTTGAAGAACACTACTACAAAATGACTTTAGATAATTTTATCAATAATTCGGAAAGGGTTTACTAAAATGAGTGAAGAAATTATTAAGACTGAAAACACTAATCTTGCTACTGCTGACTCTATTACGTTTAACATTCCTGAAGGATTTATCAATACAATTGATATGAATACAAATGAAGGAAAGATAAAGGCAGTAAAAGCGCTTAATGATGCTGTTAGTTTGAATGACTATATTGGAGTAGAATTGAAGATTTGTGATTGCATCACAATGCCTGGTATTCGTAAGGGTAGGAATAATGCGCCTGATATGGCTTGTCAAAATACTATCTTGATTGATATTGACGGTGTTTCTTATTTTACTCAATCTGATGGCATTGCTAGAAGCATTAGAATGTATGCGGCGATTTGGCCTGATTTTGGCAAAACGTCAACTGATGACGGTTATTTGTCTCTTTGCGTTAAAGAACAAGAGCTTAATAACGGGAATTCTTTGAAGTCTATTATTCCTTTTGAAGGCTAGCATTATAACATAGCATTTTAGTGGTAGTGCATTTAGTTGTGCTACCACTTTTTGTATTAAGGAGTTTTTATGCCTAAAAAAGTAAGTGATTTATCTAATTCAATGAATTCAAACAAACAACCTGATAAAAAACTAACTGGGCGTGAAATGGATAAATATAGAAAAAGATTGAAACGTGCTGATATTGCATTAGGCAAAAGAATTAGCTCAGGAGAATTCAAAGGAAATAAATTAGAAGCTGCTAAAGAATATCAAAGTAAATTAAAAAGAGCAATATCAGAAAGTTATAAAACTAAAGAAGGTTACAAACAAGACAGAGATTTTTATTCTGATTTAAGCGAAACCGTTTCTTTTAGAGCAAGAGACGAAATTTATGTGCAAGTTGATAAAAGGAATGAAGACACTGTACATGCACTTGACCAAAGTAGAGAACAATTAGACTTTAAAACTCAAATGAGAAAAAATAAACAATTTGAAAGAGAGTTAGCGCAATCAAGAATAAAAGGAGGGGTATCAAGTATAAGTGCTTTAGAAACTACTGTTTTCTATAGAGCAACACAAAGTATATGGGAAAATGAAAAAGTAACAAATAGAAATGCTGCAATAATGAAATATTTTGGCACATCAAGTTTAGAAGATGCATTTAACAAAGTATTGAACAATGAAGAAGTTAGAAAAGAAATGCAAAGGATTAAAGAATTATCTAGTAAAGCAGATGATACTAAAACCGTAATGGGTGGAAAAGACAAAGATGAAGAAGATTGGAAATATGATAACAGTATTATTGGCACACTATCTTCACGATTTTTTAAGTAATGACTGATGGTAAAAAAGATTATTCAATAGTGGGATGCTTTGATACAGAAACAACCAATATAGGAACTGGAAACAATACTAGAGCAATTTGTATTTTATATATTATGAATGATTTGCGTCAAATTGATTTAAGCAATTATCAACCTGATAGAGACGATAATATTTCTTTATATAGATATGAAAAAGAAGCTATAGCTTGGTTTGAAAACATGATTAGTTATGGTAAAACAAATAATATAATACCTATTGTTACTGCATATAATTTATCATTTGATTTGCAAACTTTAATATATTCTATTAATGAAAAGTACATTATTAAATGTTGCGCTCAAACTTCAACAAATATATACACACTAGATTTATTTGAACAAAAAGATGATAAATACCCCATATTAAGATTTTGGGATTGTTTCCATTTAGAAATGCGCGGATTAAATGCAATGGGTGAAACGGCAGGTTTGAAAAAAGCAAAAGGAGACTGGGATTATTCTTTGATTAGAACTAATGAAACAAAACTAACTGATAATGAAATTTATTATGCAAGAAGGGACGTACAAGTTATTCCAGCTTATTTGAAATATCTATTGAATGCTAACAGTTGGATTAGACAAAGTGATTTTGGCAATAAAATTTTAACTAAAACAAGTTTAGTTAGACAAATGGCGGTTAACACTATAGGTAATAAAAGAATTAAGAAAAAGAACGGTAAAACAATAACCTTATTATGGGCTTTTATTAATATGTGTAAAAGGCAACAAGCAAATACATTTCAACAATATGCATTGCGTAAAAGTTGTTTTAGGGGAGGTTTTACTTTTACAAGTGCAAGATATGCAAGTAAAATTTTATACAATGTAGTTAGTTTAGATGTGGTTAGTATGCACCATGCTTTTATAAACGGTAGATATATTCCTGTTGATTTTGAAGAATGTACTAACAGTGTATTAAAGGTTTATTGTGATAAGATAGTTAACACAAGTGTTGATGAAGTATTAAAATATTATTATAAACCTTTTGATTTTGCATTTCATGCTAGGATAAAAATAAATAATATACGCTTGAAAAAAGATAGTGCTTTTGAAGCTTGGCAAATTGCATTAATTCCAATGGGTAAATTTAGAAAGATAGTAGTATCAGATGAATATACAGAAGATGAACGTGCTATATTTGCAGAAAATAATATAAGAATGAAAGGCTGGTATGACAGTGCTAATAATGCAAAATTTGCTTTTGGTAAATTATATGAAGCAAGCGAATGTATTATTCATGTTTCAGAATTAGAATTATGGTGCATAAGCCAAGTTTACGATTTTGATTCTATAGAACCTATTTACGGCGAAGTAACCTCACGTTTTAATAAACCGCCTGATTATGTAACATTGCAATCTAATATATTGTTTAATACTAAAAACGATGCAAAATTTATCAATAAAAATTACAAAGAAGGAGTGCCATATAAATATGAAATACCGAACACTATTCCAGATGGTATAGCTATAAATTTGAAAAATGGATTATGTACTAATCAGTTTTTTGAAAGTTATTATACATCAACTGTTAAAGGAATGTTTAACGGTATTTATGGGACGATGGCGCAAGATGTATTAAAACCTGAATATACAGTTGAAGAAGGAGAATTATATATAGATGAAGAAGCCAAAATTTCTGAAGAAAATTATAACGAGAAACAACCTAGACAAAATAAAGTATTATATACTTATGGTTTGCGTATCGTTGGCGGCAGTAGAATGCATCTTATTCTTGCTATATATTTGTTATACAATTATTTTCGGGATAAAATTATTATTAGCGGGGGAGATACAGACTCTTTAAAAATATCTCTATTAGAAGATATATCAAATGAAGAGTTATTACATGCTTTAGAACCTTTACATGTAGCCACTACAAATGCAATAAATTATACAATGGAGCGCGTTAAAAAATTATATCCTGATTTGGCTAGTAATTTAGATAATATTGGTTTATTTGAATGTGAAAATTCTGATGATAATAGATACATTGTGCATATGGAGGCATGGAATAAGGCAAGAATATCAATTGATAATGACTATAAAGCGCATATTACTTGTGCGGGTTTAAGTAGACCTGAAAATATGTACAATATAGAAGATTTTATTAATGAGTTATTATTATCTAATAAACCTGAAGATATATTACCTAATATATTAGGTTATAACGTGTTTGTTAATCATGAATTATCTTATTCATTAGAACATTATAGACCTAGTGCAAATGAAAATTTTAATGACAATATTACAGATTATTTAGGTAACACTTATAAAGTTAATCAAAAGCAAGCAGTAGCCATATATGATAGTGGTAGATATTTAGGAGATTTAACGAAAAGAACTAATTTTTCTAGTTACGAATTTTTGAAAGAATTAGGTACAGATATAGATGGGTATGATAAATTTATAGAATTTGACGGATATAACCCTGTTATAAAAAATGCAAATGGGAGGATTATTTATGAATAAAAATAAACCTTTTACTATCCATTTAATTGAATTTTTCATTATTGCTTTAATTTTTACATGGATGGGTGTTGTTATAAAAGGTTGTTATGATAACAATGTTGTAGTTGGTAAAAATGCTGCAACTATCGAACAAGTATATCAAACTTGTTTAGATGAAATACCTGATAATTCTGCTTTAACTACATATGAAGAGTATGAAGAAAGTGTTAATGAGTATAATAATATGGTAAAAAATTGCGAACGAATTTACAAGGAATTGAAAAATGAAGAAAAATAAAGTTTTCACTTGTTATTGTTTAGATAAAAAATCATATTGGAATGGGCATTTTATAACAGTGTTATGTGATGAAGATATTAGCAAAGGTATAATGACAATTAAAAAAAGAATAACTGATAAAGATTATGATGTGTTATCTAGGCTAAAGGATGTATATTATGTTTGATTATTACGATTGGAATAAAACATTAAGTTACGATGCCGAAGTTACTATGATAGTCGGTGAACGTGGTATAGGGAAAACATATGGAATGAGATTGCAGCATGTAAACGATTATATACAACGCGGTCACAGATTTATGCAATTATGTAGACATAAAAATCAATTGGCCGATTTTGTATCTGATTTTATGACTAAACAACAAGCAGATGGTTATTTTACAGACTATGTTTTTAAGTTTGATACAAGACGCGCTTATATAGCTGAAAAAGCAGACAAACCAAAATGGGAATTATACGGGTATTTTGGCTCATTATCGCAAGCGCAAGCTATTAAAAACAATTCGAATAGTTATAATAGAGTTAAAAGAGTTGTATTAGATGAAGCTATTATTGATAAAAGGATTGACAAAATTCATGATTATTATAGGAATGAAGTAGGCATTTTATCTAGCATTGTTGACAGTGTATCGCGTGAACGCCCTGGAAATACAAAACAAGTAAAACCTAGAATAGTTTTAATGGGCAATGCAGCGGATTTAATGAACCCTTATTTTGCAAGATACAAGATTTATAACCCTGAATATGGTTATACATGGCATGATAATAAAAGAATGCTGTTGCATTACACTGATAACAAAGAATACGGAAAAGCAAAATCAAATGAAACTGTAGCAGGGCATTTAATTCAGGGTACAGATGATGAATTAATTGCTAGTAACAATACTTTTATTTTTGGTACAGATGATTATGTTGAAGAAAAACCAAAACATGCTAAATTCTACATGGGATTGGTTTATTTAGGAGACAAGTTTGGTATTTGGATTGATGAAAAAAACGGATATTATTATATAACTAATAAAATACCTAACAACGCAAGCCCTGTTTTTGCTTTAACTACTGAAGATAATAGAGTTAATTATATTATGGGTGGAAAAGCAAATAAGGCATTAAAAGGCTTTATGAATTTCTATTATTACGATATGTTAAGGTTTCAAAATATAGGTGTAAAACAAAAATTTGTTGACGTGTTAGCATTGTTTGGTATAAGATAATGCAATCATGTGGCGCTTGTATGTTCAAGTGAGTAGCAAGAGTTAGGGCATTCCAACATGTGAAAATGTGCTCCCTTGTGGTTTTGGAAAAACTTTTAACTTGCATGCTTGATTGCTATGTGATACAATCCGCGCGTATGCTACTAACTGTTAGCATACGCGCATTTTTTATTTTTTAAGGAAAGGTTTTGCAATGGATGAAGAAAAAGATGATGTGAAAAATGAAGAAACTAATGAAGAAACTAGCGAAGAAACTAGCGAAGAAACTAGCGAAGAAACTAGCGAAGAAGTAGAAGATACAGAAGAAACAGTTGAAGATGAAAAAGATGTAGACTATGCAGACGACGATATTATCGAAATGTTGAAGGCTCAAAAAGAAGCTATTAAAAGCGTTGAAGCGCAAATCGAAAGTATTAAAGATATTGTGGCAATTTTTGTAGAAAATGGAGGTACAGTGCGCGAAGATAATCTGGATGATGAAAATGAAGTAGTAGAAGAAGATTTTGGATTGGATAATCTAGGAATTGACGAACTAGATTTGTCTTTGTAAAAAAGGAGTGTGTTTACAAATGCCAACAAATAATCAAACGATACTCGAAAAAGTGTATCTTTCTGGGACGAATGACTTTCAACAACGAGTGCCGAATCCGTCCCAAAATTCTATTGCAGCTGTTTCTAAATTTTTGTTTGACCCTATGAACCGAATGTATTTTAATCAGTTCATGGATATTCTTGTTAATCGAATCGCTTTTACGTATGTACGCGGTGAAGCATGGAATAACAAATTAGCTGTTTTTAAGGGACAAAAAATTACTTATGGTAGCACTATTCAGGAAGTTGCTTTTGAATGGATTAAAGCGCATTCTTATGAATATGACGCGGAAACAATTCTTAAAGTAAATAAACCTGAAGGCGAGGTTATTTACCACTCGCAAAACAGGCAGGACAAATACCCTATTTCAATTGCATATGACGCGCTGCGTACTGCTTTTGTGGATGAATACGGTATTAATAACTTCATTGCAAAGGCTATGCAAGTACCGAAGAATAGTGATGAATACGACGAATACCGTATCATGCTAGAACTTATAGCGTTTTATGAAGCAAACTGGGGTTTTTATAAGCATCAACTAAGTGCAGTACCTACAGATGAAGAAACAGGTAAAGAATTTTTGACTGCACTTCAAACGTATGCAGGTATGTTGGAATTTCCATCTACTTTGTATAATGCGTTGAATATAAATAATATTCCAGTATTTTGCAATGCAAATGAATTATGCCTTTTTGTAACGCCTGCCGTAAATGCATCGGTTAACGTAAATACACTTAGTATTTTGTTTAACATGGATGTGGCTGACGTTAAAATTAGGAAAATTTTAGTTGATGAGTTGCCTGTGCAAAATGCCGTTGCGCTTTTGACTACGGAAGACTTCTTTGTTTGTCATGATACTTTGTATGAAAACACTAGTTTCTGGAATCCTGAAACACTGACAACTAATTATTGGTTGCATCACTGGGGTGTTTATTCAGTTAGCGCATTTGTACCTGCTATTTTGTTCACTACTGAAGCAGGAACTCAAACGCAAGTAAAGACGCAGAATGTGTCGGGTATTACTTTGGAGGCTGAAGATAAAACTATTGCAATGGGCGATACTATGCAGCTTAACGTTACATTGACGGGAACGTTTGACGGTAAAACAGATATCGAACCTGATAGTGCAATTTTTGAAGTTAGCTGTATGCGTGGTGAAGGTGATGAAGCCGAAGCTGTGCAACTTTACGGCACTACTTACGTTGACAAGTACGGAGTTTTGCATGTGCAGAAACGCGGACTTGAAAGCGGAGACGTGATTACTGTTAAGTGTACTGCTACCTATATCAATCCGTCTGCTGTTACAACGGCTGTGCATACTGGTGAAGTTACTATTACAGTAGAATAACTTCTAATACATATACTAATGGGGTAAAGTGCGATTCTTTACCCCATTAGTAAATTGGAGTTAATATGACTGATAAATATATGCATTTGAAAGATACTAATTTTCCTGATATCAATACAGTTGATGTATACAAATATCAGAACAATTTTGATTATTCTCGTTGGCGTGGTATGCCTGCGATTAAATTGATGAATGTTAAATGGAATGGCAATTATTCAGACGTTCCTAAGTGGGATAATGACACGCTACGCGATAATTGGTTTGATGAAAAAGAAGGTATTATTAAACCTTTAGAAACTCTTTTTAATGTAACACCTGAAAATACAGTACGTATACCAATACCATATAACGATGCATATAATTACAATTATTTAGTTGTAGATATGCCAATACAAACTTCTAAAGAACAACCTATTGCATATGAAGATGAAAACATAAGAATACAAAGATGGTATTATTTTATTGATGATATGGTACAGTATTCCCCTAATACTACTGAATTGAAAATTAGTTTGGATTATTGGACTATGTTTATCAATACGGTAGATATTCCTTATTTACTTTTGGAACGCGGTCACGCTCCAATGGTGCAAACTACAGTAGATGAATTTTTACAAAACCCGATTGAAAACAGTGAATATCTATTAGCAGATGACTTTAATTTTGGAGATAATACAAGAATTGTAAAGCATACTAATTATTATCCAATTGGAAACGGTTCAAAATATGTGCTATTTGCTTTACCTTTTAATGAGATGCAATTTATTAATCTAAATCCTGGTGAATATGTAGGGCCTAGTACACGTGCTACTTTTTCAAATACAGAACATGAAAGATGGGGTTATCAATATAAGGTAAATGGATATGAATGGAATTACGGTTCGCAAGTTAACTATAACGATTGTTCATTGCCTGTTAACCCTGTTAATTCAAACGACGGTAATTTATTCAACGGTTCGTATGTTTATGCAATCAAAGCAGATGAAGCGCTAGGATTTTTTAATAAAATTAGAGACAAATATGCATATGTATTCAATGCTATGCAGGCGTGTTTCATGTTGGCTGATGATATGTTTGCACGTAAAGGAAGTTTTGAATTTGAAGGCTACATAGTATATAATTGTGTAAAAACAACTGACGTTGAAAATATTGTTTTAACTAAAAATGATTTTGAATTTGATGAAAAATATTCCGATATTACAAAACTGTATACTTTTCCTTATTCTGTATTGGAAATTACCGATGATAATGGAAATACTTTTGAATTAAAAGTAGAAAATACAAGTGGTAATATGCAAATGAGGAATGAAATAAATATTGCATATCCATACTTAAATTACAATATTCTTTTTACTGGAATAAATGGCAACGGTTCACAAGAATATATATGGAGTGAAATTAGCGCCAATAAAAATAAGACTATTTGGGAAGATGATTTTTCTAAATTTATGCTAACGTGGGATATTCCTACTTTTTCTATTTTTACAAGTGCAGAGATAGATTTTAATTCTAACAATTGGCCTAAAGTTCAAGCAGAAAGAAACGGCGCAATAGTTGACTATATGAATGCTGTTCGTTATGCAGATGTAGGATATGAAAACACTGAAGATAGTTTAGACACTCAAAAAACAAACACTGTTGCAACCGCAACAACCAATAGAGATAATACTAAAGATGCTGCTGATGTAGATAAAACAAACAATGATAGACAAGCAGATACAACTAAAAATGTCAACGATGCTAGTGCGCTTGTGGCAAAAGAAAATGCTGATTTAGAAGCTACTACGGATAAAACAATAAATGACAATCAATCTAACACTAACAAAACTAACAATGACGCAACTAGCGATATGAATAAAACTAATAATGTTGCAACTAGTGCTACTAATAAAAAGAACAATGATGAAACTAGTGATATGAATAAAGAAAATGCAGATAGAACTAGCAATACTAATAGAACAAATGCAGATAACACTAGTAACACTAATAGGACAAATGCAGATAACACTAGTAACACTAATAGGACAAATGCAGATAATACAAGTAACACTAATAAAATAAATGCGGATAATCTTGCTAATACTAATAATACAAATAATATAGATATGAGTAACGCAAATAAAATTAATGCAGATAGAACTAGTAATGTAAATAAAGCTATTCAAGATAAATTAGTTGATACAGATTTTGCTAATACAAGAGATATGCTTGAAACAACTGCGTTAAACACTGTAGCTGATTCAGGGTCAGAATTTCATTTAGCATACTTAACTAAAGAATTGAACAATGATTTAATAACTGATGAAACTGCTGCAAATAGCACAAAGTTGTATAACGATTATGTAGCTGACGTAAACATGTCAACGGCTGTTTTCAATGCGCAAGTTGAAGCTATGATGTTAACTACTGCTGCAAACATTACGGCAGGAGTTGCCACTGCTGCAATAGGCGGCGTTGGAGCAGTTGCGGGCGCTTCTGTTACAGGCGCTAGTGAAATTGGAGCGGCGATTGGTGCTGCTGCAACAGGTGCTAATGCCATTGTTTCAGGTGCAACAAGCGGCGCGGCAAATGCCATTGCTATTACAAATAATGAAGCCGTGTATAATGCAAGCGTTGAGCAAGCTAGGTTAAAACAAGTATATGCACGTGATTTAATGGATGCTATTAGAGATTTAAGAAAAGATTATAATGATAAAAATTATTCTAATGCAATAATACAAAATGGTGCTATTGTTAGAAGAACTAAAAAAACTAGTGATGATAATAATGACAGAACTAAAACAAATAAACAAGCAAATAATACTGCATTAAATAACGCTGAAACGGCTAATAATGCAAATACAAATAAAGTTGAAAAAGATAATTATAATAGAACTAAAAGCACTGAACTAACCAATAACGAAAACACTAACAATACTGAACTAACCAATAATGAAAATACTAACACTGCTGAAACAGATAACAATGAACGTACTAATGTAACTGAAACAGGTAACAATGAGCGTACTAATAACGCTGAATTGGATAATAACGAAAACACTAACACAACTGAAAAAGACAATTACAAGCGCACTTATTCAACTGAATTTATAAACTATGTTAGAACTAATGATGTTGAAAAAGCAAATAACAAGCGTACTAATGACATGCAGCTTGATAACAATCAATTGCAATTAGAAACGCAATTAGATATTAATCAAGCAACATACGATGTAACTATAGATAACAATGCGGAAATAAACGATACTAACAAAGCCAACAATGCGGATACAAGGAATTTGAATTACAGAAACGCAGATAGAACCTTTAATACAGAAAGTGCAAATGCAAACAGAATATATGATACAGAAGAAAATAACGCAGATTGGAATAAGGAAAGTGCTATTGAAGCAGCCAAATGGAATTTAGGTCAAAAGCAAATAGATATCGAAGCGACTTACAAGAGCGCTAATTTAAGTTCGCCTGTTGTAAAAACAACCACGCAAGGAAACGTTAACCCCGATTTGTGGGAACGACGAGGTATTAGGGTAAATGTACGCACGCAAAGTAAAAGCGCGATTGCACAAACAGGCGATACTATGTTACGATTCGGCTATGCGCTTAACAGGGTTTGGGATATGAACGACGGTTTTAAGTACATGAAACACTTCACTTATTGGAAAGCAAGCGACGTATGGATAAACGACGGTAGCGGCACTGCTGGAGATGCGGTAAATATAATTCAAGCTATTTTAATGTCTGGTGTAACTGTTTGGAATAATCCCGACGAAATAGGCGGGGTTTCTATATATGATAATTTGGAGTATGCAAATGAGTAGAAAAAAACAACAAGTTGATTCTGTATTATTGCAAAGAGGTGCTGCGCCTGAATCTTTTATTGCAAAATTAGGAGACTTGTTTAATAAAAATAAAAAATGCAATTATCATGATGGATTATATTGGCAGACTTCGGATTATAATACACGTTTATTTATGATGTTTCGTGCGCAAATTATAGGCATGGCATTGTCTAGATTTAAGTGGATTAATTTACCTAAAACATGCGACGAACGATTTTTAGAATATACCTTATTATTGCAGGGTCAAGCTAGTATAGCTTTTCCAAAATCACAAAAAGGAGTTTTTTATTCTACGCAATTGGCTATGATTGGACGTCCAAATATTTATGATAACCCTACTAGTTGGTATTCCATAGGAAATAACGGTTGGAGATTTGCCGCTAACAATTCAAGTGGGGTTGTTGTTTGGGATAATCGAGTTAGATACCCGTTGTTGGAAAAAATAAATATTTGGGCGCGGGAATTGGTTGATATAACTAGAACAAAACAGATTAATAGAATGCATCAAAAAACGCCTTGGATTTTTGCAGTGCCACAGGAAATGCAAGAGCAAGCAACTAATTTGTTCAAGCAAATGGCAGGCGGTGAACCTGGTGTTATTGGATACCCTGAGTTAGCTAAATTAGAACCTCAAATATTCACAACTGGAATAGAATTCATCGGTAAAGAACTTAATGAAGAACAACAAAATATATGGAATGAAATATATATGATGCTAGGCATTCCAAATCAAACGTTTAAGGCAGAAAGACAAATTGAAGATGAAGTGAGAACTAATAAAGCGCCTAGTGAATTTGTCAAACTTGATTATTTGAATTGTAGACGTGAAGCAGCTGAAAAACTTAACGATAGATTTGGAGAATATTTAGATGCTCCAATTCAGGTTATATCTGCACAAGATAATGCAAGTGAAAATTACAATTACTTGCATAACGTTAAAGACGTTTTAGAAGGTGGAGATAATGGCAACAGTGAATAAGTTTGAACCTATTTATTTTGACGATTGGCACGCAACTTTTACAATTAAACTCGGCGAAGAAATACAAGAAGGTTTGATAGATTTTTCTGATAGTTCATGGGACTTTGATTATTTTGATTTGGAGCAACGAAATAGGTTTTGGAAAAAATTTGCTAACAGGTTCTTTTGGCGTGAACGAGGTATAAGGAATTTCAAACATTGGAAATGGGAGGTATTGCGCAAGTTAAATGAAGTAATGCCTAAATATAAATTATTGTATGAAGCTATAAAAGACGGTAACGCTCGATTAATGGCAGTATACAATGAGTATGGAAAAAGCAGAAATATATATTCTGATTTTCCTCAAACTTTGCTAACAGGCAATCAAGATTATGCTAGTTCAGGAGTAGATAGAGAACATGAAAATATTTACGATGGAGACTTTTTTGAACGTGTGGAAAAATTAAAAACATATGATGATGTAGATGTAATGCTATTAAATGAGTTTAATACATTTTTTAGCACAATGGAAAGTATGAATTTGAATGGATACTAGAAAGGAGTATATATGCCTAGTTATTTGCCAAATTTGCAATTTCCAATATATTCAGGATGGACAAAATTTACGCCTGTTATACCTAAGTTATACTGGGATGCATATTCACAAGAACAAATTATAAAAGAACTTTGCAAAAATTTTCATAAGGTAGAAGAATACCTAGACTATATTGCAGAATTAATGAACAAATGGAATGTTGATTTTGATGAAGAAATGGAGGAACAATTCAGGCTTATTTGGAAGGCCATCAACGATGGTTTTCAAGAAGAAGCTGAAAAATGGATTAAAGCAAATTTAGAATACATATTTAATTATACAGTTAAACAAGTTTATTTCGGTTTAACTTCTGACGGATATTTTTGCGCATATATTCCTGATAGTTGGAGCGATATTACTTTTGACACTGGAATGCAGTACGGTAAATTTGATTATGGCAGATTAATTTTGCGGTTCAATTCTGATGGTTCTGGTGTAATTGATAATACTGGACGTTATGATGATAATGATTATGAAGAGAAATTTGCAGAACTTGAGAAACGTGTTAAAAGAAATGAAGATACTTTATATACTATTTTGAATGAGGGATAAATATGGCTATAACACCTGTTTCAAAAGCGCAAGCAATGCGCCCTGCTGAAATAGCAGCAATTGACGCGCTTAATTTAGCAATAGAGCAACTTAATCAAATCGATGTATCAGGTTTGAATACACGATTAGCAAATATAGAAACAAGTATCACTAATATAAATTCTCGATTAGATACAATTGATACTTCAATTACTGATTTAACTGGTTTAGTTGATGCTATTTCATCTGATG
>OCTW011572314.1_pt1 | contig 14205 bp, 10 predicted proteins | sample 1539671 | NCBI WGS metagenome assembly OCTW01 (sample SAMN02144230, study PRJEB22623) | gut metagenome | biome: sheep rumen | host: Ovis aries | place: New Zealand
ATGGGCACCATTCGCTAAAATGGCACCCATCCGAGTTAATTCTCTGTATTTCAGTCAGTTAAGCCCCTAATATTCTTCCTCATTCCACATAAAATCCTCCTTGGTGGGATAGTCAGGCCAGATGTCTTCGATGGATTCGTAGATTTCGGAGTTGTCGTCATCCAGCTCTTCGAGGTTTTCGATAACCTCATCGGGGGCACAGGTGCGGGTGGCGTAATCAATCAGTTCTTCTTTGGTTGCGGGCCACGGAGCATCATCCAGGCTACTTGCAAGTTCGAGTGTCCAAAACATAGCGTAATGCTTTTATTCGTTTAGTAATCAACCATTTAAGGCACTAAAGCCTTTGCTGAGGATGCAAAGATAGAAAAAAAAACTATATACATGGTTTTTTTTCGCTAATTTTGCATGCGGAATATCTGCTACAAAGAATAGACCATGGCATACAAAAAGATCGAAGAATACGACGAAAAAACAACACGGGAAATTGCCGGGCACATCGAAGCCATTCTGGGGCTGCTGGGAGAGGATCCTTCACGCGAAGGTCTGCAAAAGACTCCGGAGCGCGTGGCCAAGGCCATGCAGTTCCTTACTCAAGGGTATTTTCAGGACGGAGAAGCGATTGTCAAGAGCGCCTTGTTCCAGGAGCCGTACAACCACATGGTCATCGTGAAGGACATCGAACTCTTTTCCCTCTGCGAGCATCACATGCTCCCCTTCATCGGCAAAGCCCATGTCGCCTACATTCCCCAGGGAGAAATCACCGGCCTCAGCAAGGTGGCCCGCGTGGTGGAAACCTATGCACGCCGCCTTCAGGTCCAGGAGCGTCTCACGGAGCAGATTCGGGACTGCATCCAGGAATCCCTGCATCCGCTGGGCGTGGCCGTGGTCATCGAAGCCATGCACACCTGCATGTCCATGCGCGGCGTCCAGAAATCCAACGCCATCACCACCACGTCGGCCTTTTCCGGCATTTTCCTCCGGAGCGACAAAACCCGCAACGAGTTCCTGCAGCTCATCGGCCGATAGTCTGCCAATTTGTCAGCCCTTTGGGCTTGGCTCATATTTTGAGTATCTGATACCGGTCCCCACGGGGGCCGGTATTGTCATTCTGAGCGAAAGCGAAGAATCTTCAACAGATAACTAAAAAGACTTTTTATATGGCAAACAAAGGACAAATTGGTGTAACCACCGAAAACATTTTCCCGGTCATTAAGCAGTTCTTGTATTCCGACCACGAAATATTCCTTCGCGAACTGGTGGCCAATGCAGTGGACGCCACCCAGAAGATGAAGGCTCTGGCCGCCTCCGGAGACTGCAAGGAGGAGCTTGGAGACCTCAAGGTCCATATCGACCTGGACGAGAAGGCACAGACCCTCAAAATCGTGGATAACGGTATCGGCATGACGGAAGAGGAGGTTGACAAGTACATCAACCAGATTGCCTTCTCCAGCGCCGGCGAATTCCTGGAGAAGTACAAAGACCAGATTGGCAACATCATCGGCCACTTCGGCCTGGGCTTTTACAGCGCCTTCATGGTTTCCAGGAAAGTGACGATTGAAACCCTGTCCTGGAAAGAGGGCGCCAAGGCTGTGAAATGGAGCTGCGACGGCTCCCCAGCCTACGAGATGGAAGAGATTGAAAAGGCCGACCGCGGCACCGTCATCACCCTGTATCTGGACGACGATTCCAAGGAATACGCCGAAAAGGTCCGCATCGAGGGGCTTCTGAACAAATACTGTAAGTTCATGCCAGTTCCCATCGTTTTCGGCAAGGAGCAGGAATGGAAGGACGGCAAGTATGTGGACACCGACAAAGACAAGATCATCAATGCCGTAGAGCCGCTTTGGACCAAGGCCCCTTCAGAACTCAAGGACGAAGATTACCTGAGTTTCTACCGCACCCTCTTCCCCATGAACGAGGAGCCTCTGTTCTGGATACACCTCAACGTGGACTATCCGTTCAATCTCACCGGCATCCTGTACTTCCCCAAGCTCAAAGACCGCGTGGCCGTGGAGCGAAACAAGATTTCCCTCTACTGCAACCAGATGTTCGTTACGGACCACGTGGACAACATCGTGCCGGACTTCATGACACTGCTTCACGGGGTCATCGACTCTCCGGACATTCCGCTGAACGTTTCCCGCTCCTACTTGCAGAGTGACGCATCAGTCAAGAAAATCTCCACCTACATCACCAAGAAAGTGGCCGACCGCCTGGAAAGCATCTTCAAGGAGCAGCGTGCCCAGTTGGAGCAGAAGTGGGACAACCTCAAGCTCTTTATCGAATACGGCATGCTGTCGGACGAGAAATTCTGCGAAAGGGCCCTCAAGTTCGCCCTCTTCAAGAACATGGACGGCAAGTACTTCAGTTTTGACGAGTACCGGGAAGCCGTCAAGGACCAGCAGACAGACAAGGACAAGAAACTTGTGTACCTGTACGCCACAAAGGCCGACGAACAGTACACTTACATCCAGGCAGCCAAGGACAAAGGCTACGACGTGCTGTTGATGGACTGCGAACTGGACGCCCACTACGTGAACCTCCTGGAGCAGAAACTCACTGATACCCGCTTTGCCAGAGTAGATGCCGACGCGGTGGAAAACCTCATCCCCAAAGAGGAAAAGGTGAAACTCGAGATGAAGGAAGACGAGCGCTACGACCTCGAAAACCTCTTCAAGGCTGTTCTTCCCGCCGGGAACGACTACTTCGTCCAAGGCGACAACCTGGGAGCCGACACAGCTCCGATCCTGATTACCCAGAATGAATTCATGCGTCGCTACCGCGAAATGAGCGCCCTGGGCGGCGGGATGAACTTCTACGGCTCCATGCCCGAAAGCTACAATATCACCGTGAACATGGAGAACCCGCTGGTGGCCAGGATCTGGGCCGCCAAACTCTCGGAAGTAAAACCCCAGGGCGAGCTCCCCGCAGAAGCTCCGGCCGATGCGACGGAAGAAGAAAAGACCAAAGCCCGCGAGGCCAGGGAGGCTGTCCGCAAGGCCCACCGGACCGATGTGGAGGCCTTTGCCGACAGCAATGAACTCCTCCACCAGATCGTGGATCTGGCGCTGCTCGGAAACGGCATGCTCAAGGGGAAAGCCCTGTCCGACTTCATCTCCCGCAGTTACTCCCTTATCAAATAACGGAGTCCGCCAAACATAAAAAATGGGATGCACCAGCGCACCCCATTTTTTTTATGAGAATCGGCCTCTACTTATACAGGAAGCGGCGGATAGACATCTTCGGAGTCTTCTCGAAGGGCTTGTCCATGAGTTCAACCTTGGCAATCTGGCTGTAGGACGGAAGCTGGCGGTTGGCGCCCAACTTGATGTTCTCGGGAATTTCCGCCTTGGCTTCGGCGTCCAGGAGAGCCGTTGCAATGGCCTGCTCGTCCAGGAACACCAGGGCGACCAGCTTACCGCCGCGATCCACGACGACGCTTTCCATCACATAGGCCTGGTTATTCACCACGGCCTCCAGTTCCTCGGGGTAGATATTCTGGCCGGAAGGGCCCAGAATCATATTCTTGGAACGGCCGCGGATGAAGATATTTCCATCGGCATCCATGATACCCAGGTCTCCGGTGCGGAGCCAGCCGTCCTCGGTAAAGGCATTGGCCGTCGCCTCGGAATTCTTGTAATAGCCGATGGTGATGTTCTCACCCCGGGCCTGGATTTCACCTACCACATGATGGGGATCGTCGGAATCGATACGGACTTCGGCCACATCGACAGCCTTTCCGCAAGAACCGGGCACGTACTTGGTCCAGTGCTCATAGGCCAGCAGCGGGCAGGCTTCCGTCATGCCGTAACCCACCAGGTAGGGGAACTTGATTTTCTTGAACAGGCGTTCCACCTCCGGATTCAGGGCGGCGCCGCCCATGATGAATTCCTCCACGTTGCCGCCGAAGGCCGCCACCAGCCCGTCTTTCACTTTCTTGTAGATAACGTTGTTGAGGCCGGGAATTTTGGTAAGGAACTTGATAAGCGGCTTGTCCAACGTAGGCTTCACCTTGCTCTTGTAAATCTTCTCCATCACCAGCGGAACGGTAATGAGAAGGTAAGGCTTCACATCGGCAAAAGCCTTCATCAGCGAAGCCGGTGTAGGAGCCTTGGCCATCCAGTAAATGGAGGTACCGTTGCACAAAGGATACAGGAACTCGATTACCAGGCCGTACATGTGGGCCATGGGCAGCATGGACACCATCTTGTCACCGGCGGGGACGTGGCGCTGGCTGAAGTCCACGTTGGCACTGAAGTTACGGTAAGTAAGCATCACACCCTTCGGGTCTCCCGTAGAGCCGGAGGTATAGTTGATGGTGGAAAGGTCGTCCCAGTTGTCGGTGGGGAACACCACGTCGTCCGGGCCGAAGCCGCCGGGATACTTCTCCGCGAAGAGCTTGTCCAGATTGTCCACCGTCTCCTGAATCTTGGGATCCCGGCAGAAGAGGACCTGCCAGGTATCCACGTCGAAGACCACCTTCAGGGCCGGCATTTTCTCCGGATCCATCTTGGCCCAGCGGGCGGAATTGGTAAAAAGGGCGATGCTGTCCGAATGGTTCACCAGTCCCATTACGCTCTCGGGGGTAAAATCGGCCAGAATGGGTACGATGACCGTCTCGTAAGTGTTGACGGCGAGGTATGCGAAGCCCCACTTGGCACCGTTGTTGGCACAGAGAGCGATTTTGTCACCTTTCTTGAAGCCGGCTTTCTCGAATACGATATGGAAGCGGGCGATGTCGGTTGCCATCTGCGAATAGGTGAAGGAATCTCCGCCGATGGTGTTCAGGGCCGGCTTGTCCCAGAATTTGCGTGTTGCGTCCTGAAGACGCTGAAGATAATGAGGATAAACTTTATTTTCCATATTCAGCTGTTAAGGTTTTTCGTACAACACACAAATATAGTGATTTTTCCGGAAAAAATATTGCTATATTTGTATCTGACAAATGAACGACATGAGACATTCCTTCCGCATTACCAGCATTCTGACGCTGCTCGCAATGGCTTTCTCCCTGTCTGCACAGGAGTTCAACGGAGAAAGCTGCACCTCCATCATGGTGGGCCGACTGGCTTCCACCGACGGGTCCGTCATCACCTCGCACACCTGCGACGGCCGCTACCGTACCTGGGTCCAGGTGGAACCTGCCGCAGACCACAAACCCGGCACCATGCATCCGGTCTATAAAGGAACCATGCACACGGCCTTCCGCGGAGACACCACCGGCGTACGCCTGATGGGAGAGATTCCCGAGGTGGCCTACACCTACGCGTATCTGAACACGGCCTACCCCTGCCTCAATGAAAAGCAGCTCGCCATTGGCGAAACCACCTTCGTGGGCCCCGATACGCTGGTGAACGCCGCAGGATGGTTCCGCATCGAGGAACTGCAAAGAGTGGCCCTCCAGCGCTGCGACAACGCCCGCGACGCCATCCGCCTGATGGGTTCCCTGGCCGAGCAGTATGGCTATGGAGACAGCGGAGAATGCCTCACCGTGGCCGACAAGAACGAGGTCTGGCAGTTTGAAATCGTGGGCGTGGGAAAACACCGCATCGGAGCCGCCTGGGTCGCCAAACGTGTTCCGGACGATCACGTGGCCCTGTCGGCCAACATCCCCCGCATCGGGAAAATCAACCGCAAGGACAAGGACATGATGGCATCGGCCAATGTAGAGCAGGTGGCGCTTGAAAACGGCCTCTGGGACGGAAAGGGAGACTTTGTGTTCTGGAAAGCCTTCACTTCCAACGCAAAGCGGCGCAATTACAGCGACCGGGAATACTTCCTGCTCAACTACTTTGCCCCGTCGCTGGGCCTCCGGGACGACATGGACGAACTCCCCTTCTCCGTGAAGCCCGAAAAGAAGGTGGACATCCGCGAGGTGATGGCTCTTTACCGTGAAACCTACGAGGGGACGGACTATGACATGACCCGGAATGTAAAACTGGCCCGCGCCGCCACAAAAACGCATCCGGCCGATACCATCGTAAGCCCCGTCGCCAACCCCTGGCTCACCACCACCATGCGCAATACGCTCAACACCCTGGCTCCGGGAACGGTCACCTTCCGCCGTACCGTCGCCGTAGCCTGGTGCGCCTACTCACACATCACCCAACTCCGCAGCTGGCTTCCGGACAGCGTGGGCGGCGTATGCTGGATTTCCGTGGACAATCCCGGCCAGAGCCCGCGCATTCCCGTTTTCTGCGGCACCACCACCCTTCCCGCCAATTTTGAGGTCTGTGGCCAGAAGCAATATGTACCGGACAGTTACCTGTGGCAGTTCCGCCGCGCAAACAAACTGGCCACCCTTTCCTGGCAGACCACCAAAAAGGGCTTCAACGAGGAAATCCTCCGCCTGGAGAGCCTTGCTTTCGAGGGGCTTCCCGCCAATGGCGCCTCCCCCTCCGCGCTCAATGCCTATACCGAGTACATTTACAACGAGGGCGTCCGCGCCTGGAAGGCCCTGGAAGAGAAGTATTGGATTCAGTTCGGCTCCGGCTTTTAATTCAGAAAGGATATGAGACTGCCTGCAGAATGGGAGAAGCAAGGCTTCGTGCAGCTTACCTGGCCGCACGAAGACACCGCCTGGTACGAGCTTCCCAAAGTGTTGGACTGCTACGTAGAAGTTGCCAAGGCCATCACGCGGTACGAACCGCTCCTGATTGTTTGCCGGAACACGGCCGAATGCAAGGCCGACATGGCCGCCCGCGGCTACTCCCCTGCACCGGACATCCGCTTTGTTGAAGCGCCTGTCAACGATACCTGGGCCCGCGACCACGGTGCCATTTCCGTCTTCGGGGACCAGGGCGAAAAATGCATCGAAGACTTCGTCTTCAACGGCTGGGGCCTCAAATTCGGGGCCGATCTGGACAACCAGATTACCCGCAACATCTACCGGGCTGGCGCTTTTGCAGAGGACGTCCGCTATCTGGACATGAGACCCTTCGTTCTGGAAGGCGGCAGTATTGACACCGACGGTGCCGGCACGCTCCTGGCCACCTCTGAATGCCTTTGCTCCCTGAACCGCAATGAATACCTGACCCGGGAAGAAATTGAAGAGCGCCTGAAAAATGCCTTCGGCCTGGAAAGAATCCTGTGGGTGGAGCATGGCGGCATTTCCGGAGACGACACCGACAGCCACATTGACATCCTGGCCCGCTTCTGTTCGCCAGACACCATCGCCTATACGGCTTGCGACAATCCGGCCGACGAGAATTATGGCCCGCTAAAAGCCATGGAAGAGCAACTGAAGAGCTTCCGCACCCTGGACGGGGAAGCTTACCGTCTCATTCCCCTGCCCCTTCCCGAGCCCCTCTATCTGCACGATTACCGTCTTCCGGCCTCCTATGCCAACTTCCTGATCGTGAACGGTGCCGTGCTCATGCCCGGCGCCGGATCGGAACTGGACAAAAAAGCGGCCGGGCAGCTTCAAAAAGCTTTCCCGGACCGCAAGATAGAAATCATCGACTGCAGGGCGCTCCTTTCCGGCCACGGCGGCCTCCACTGCATCACCATGAATTACCCCTACGGCTGGTAAACCTACTTTCCGTAGCGTTTCAGGAGAATGTCATAGGCATCGATACGGCGGTCCCGCAGGAAGGGCCAGCCGCGGCGGACATATTCGCACTGGTCCATGTCGATTTCCACCACATGGACGCCCTCTTCCGCCTTCTCAAACTCCGTGAGGAGTTCTCCCTGTGCACCCGTCGCAAAAGAATGTCCCCAGAAATCGATTCCGGTGGAGTGGCCGGTGGGATCCGGTTCCACGCCGGTACGGTTCACCGTTATCACCGGCAGGCCGTTGGCAACACTGTGTCCCCGCTGTACCAGCTGCCAGGCCTGGCGCTGCTGGGCTTGCTCCCAGTCCGGGTCCGTGGGCACCCCGCCGATGGCTGTGGGATAAATAAGCATTTCGGCCCCGTTCAGGGCCATGGCACGGGCCGCTTCCGGATACCACTGATCCCAGCACACCAGCACGCCCAAGGTTCCCACGGAAGTCCTGACCGGTTCGAAGCCCATGTCACCGGGCGTGAAGTAGAACTTCTCGTAGAAGAGAGGGTCGTCCGGAATGTGCATCTTGCGGTATTTGCCGGCAATGGTGCCGTCCTTTTCCAGCACCACGGCCGTATTGTGATAGATTCCGGGGGTTCTGCGCTCGAAAAGCGACAGGACGATCACAACCCCCAGTTCCTTGGCCAAAGCGCCGAAACTGTCCGTAGAAGGGCCTGGAACGGGCTCTGCCAAATCGCAGAGCCGGGCATTCTCTTCCTGGCAGAAATAAAGGCTGTTGTGCAGTTCCTGCAGCACCACAAGCTGGGCGCCCTGCGCGGCCGCCTCACGGACGTAGGCCTGTAAACGGCTGATATTTCCGGGAATGTCTGCGGTGCAGTGCTGCTGCACCATTCCAATCTTAAGCTTTCTCATTATTTGTAGCGGGTAAATTGTCTCAATTCGTTGTCGGCCTTGATCTTGTCAATAATGGCACAGACCAGGCGGAAAGTCCTGGAGTCCTTGGTATAATTGGCGGGGGTGATGAAATTCACGCGCCCCTGGCGGAGCAGTTTCTGCGCCGTAGCCTTTTTGGCCGGCCGGGAAGGATCGAACACGGCGATGGCATTGCCGCCGAACATGTTCACCAGTTTCATGGAAGGAACGTCCGTATCTCCGTCACCGAAATAAATCATATTGGTAAAAGGCAGCCTCTTGGCCTCGTCGGCCAGGGATTCGTTCACTTTCTGTGCATCGCGGGACGAGAAAATACCCTTTTGGATCTTGAACAGGTACTGCGTCTTGGCGGTGAAATCCACGGCTATGCCGGGCCACTCGGCCTCCCCTTTCTCATCATAGATGAAACTGCCGGCAAATACATGCTTGAACTCCCCGGCGATGGGTGAGCCTTCGATAATTTCCGTGAGGCCGGAGGAATTGATGTAATGTTCGATGATGACGCCGCGCGACTTTCCGTATTCGTCCACATTCCGAAACCATTCCCGAACCCCGTCATAGAGTTTGATGTCCGCACCGTAACGACGGAAATCGGCCCGGGTGAGCTTGATGTGGTTCTTCCGGGCCTCATCGTACATAAGCTTCATGTAGGCCAGGATATTGGATGCATCCTGCCCCTTGGCAATTCCGTCACTCTTGGCCCAGAATTCCTCCGGCGTCTGGCCGATGGCCTGGATAAAGCCGAACTCCTGCATGTTTCCCGGGGAAAGCGTGCCGTCGAAGTCGTAGATAAGGCCCACGATGGGTTTCCGTCTCATAGCAAATCTGTTTTTACGCCACAAAGGTAATAAAAAAAGAGACATCCCCGAAGGAATGTCTCTCATTATCGATTTTGTAAGTTGAACTTACTTGACCTCGATGGTAACTACGCGGTTCTTGTAAGCGGGAGCGTTGAAGATGTCAACTCCACCGTTGGCCTTGCAGTCGATGTTGCTCTCAGGCATACCGGCCTTCTTGAGGAAGTCAACAACAGCCTTGGCACGCTTCTCGGAGAGAGCCTGGTTGGTCTTGGCGGAACCGGTGGCCTTGTCGGCGTAACCGTTGACCTCAACCTTGGTGTCGGCGGTGGCAATGTTGTTGGTGAAGTACTCGAGGTGAGCCTTTTCACGAGCGGAGATCTTGGCGGAACCCAGGTCGAAATAGACGGAGATGGGGGCACCGGCCTTCACGTCAACAGCGGTGAAGGTACCGTTCTCGTAGAGGTAGGTCTGACCATTGACGAGTTTGCGCAGAGGGGCAACTTCCTTTTCGAGGAGGGCGATCTTGTCCTTGAGGGCGGCGTTCTCTTTCTCGAGGGCGGCAACCTTGTCCTTCAGAGCGTTGTACTGCTCGGTGGTGAAAGGAACAGGGATCACGACAGGTGTGATGGTGCTGTGACGGTCGAAGTTGGTCTTACCCAGGTTGAACTGCAGACCGGCAGTTGCGGAAGGGAAGATGACGAAACGACCGGCGCCTCCGGTGTAAGCTTTAGCCTTGCCGACGAGGGCCATGAGGTCGATGGTGAGGTTCACGCGGTTGCTCAGACGGAGAACGTTGAGGAGACCGGCACCAGCGGCATATTCGATGTTGTTCTTTGCATTCTTCTTGAAAGGATTCACACCCTGGCATACATCCAGAACACCCATGGTGGCATAAGGGACAAAGTTCCAGAAACGGGTCTCTTTGTAACCGCCGATGGTGTTGGAGATGTTCCAAAGGAGATCGCCATGAATATAGTGGAAACCGAAACGGTTGCCAGCCTTGGTGTCATTGTAAGTACCGGTCTTGGCAACATCCCACAGGCCGTGGTAGCCCAGACGCATACCGATGGCGGGAGTCCACCACTTGCCGAAGTTCAGGTCAGCGGCGAGGCCGATCTTGCCCCAGTCCTTGGGAGCGCGGATGGAAGGCACGACACTGTTGACACCGGCGCCGATGCCGATGAAAGTGTTGTCAAAAGCCTTGTTGGTTTCATAAGCGCCGCGAACAACCTTGCCGTTCTCGTCGCGATTGTTGTTCTCCTGGGCAAAAGCATTGGCGGAGAACAGGAGGCTTGCGATTGCAAAAGCTCCAAAGAATTTGATACCTTTCATAGTACAATATTAAAGATTAATAATTTCTCATGATGACAACAGCCTAATGGCGATTGTCGCTGCAAATTTAAATAAATTTTTCATCTTGACAAAATTTCCGGCATAATTTTTAATTCTTTTCAAAACTCCCTATCTTTGTCATTGAGGACCAGAACATGAATTTCAAGCTTCACTCAGACTATAACCCCTCCGGAGACCAGCCGGAAGCCATCGCGCAGTTGTGCAAGGCTTTGCAGCAGGGAGTCCGGGATGTCACCCTTCTCGGCGTGACAGGATCCGGGAAAACCTTCACCATGGCCAATGTCATCCAGCAGCTGCAGCGTCCGGCCCTCATCCTGAGCCACAACAAGACGCTGGCCGCCCAGTTGTACGGAGAGTTCAAGGCCTTCTTCCCGGAAAACGCCATAGAGTATTTCGTTTCCTATTACGATTACTACCAGCCCGAGGCCTACATCCCCACGACCGACACCTATATCGAGAAAGACCTCAGCATCAACGACAAAATCGACGAACTGCGGGTCAGCGCCGCATCGGCCCTCATGAGCGGAAGACGGGACGTGATCGTGATCTCTTCCGTAAGTTGCCTGTACGGCATCGGCAATCCCGACGATTTTCACGACCAGACCGTCACCGTGCGCCGGGGAGAGCAAATGTCCATGACACGGCTGCTCTACAAAATCGTGGACGCCCTCTATTACCGCACGGAGACGGACTTCAAACGCGGTTCCTTCCGTGTGCGCGGGGATACCGTGGATATCTTTCTGGGCGGGGCCGACTATGCCGCCCGCATTGAATTCTTCGGCGACGAGGTGGACCGCATCGCCCTCATCGACCCGGTGAGCGGCGCCATTTTCGAGGATATGGAGAAAATCGACCTCTATCCCGCCAAGAACTTCGTCACCTCCAAGGAGAAGGGGGCCAAAGCCGTGAGCCAAATTCAGGACGACCTGGTGAAACAGGTGGAATATTTCGAATCCATCGGCAAGTTTCTGGAGGCCAAACGCCTGAAACAGAGGGTAGAATACGACATCGAAATGATTAAGGAAATGGGCTACTGCCCCGGCGTGGAGAATTATTCCCGCTACTTCGACGGCCGCAAGCCCGGGCAGCGTCCCTTCACCCTGATCGATTATTTTCCGGACGATTTCCTGGTCTTCATCGACGAGAGCCATGTCACACTCCCCCAGATACGGGCCATGTACGGCGGAGACCATTCCCGCAAGGAGACCCTGGTGGAATACGGCTTCCGCCTCCCCGCCGCCAGCGACAACCGCCCCCTCACGTTCGACGAATTCGAGTCCGTGACCGGCCAGACAGTCTATGTCAGCGCCACGCCGGCCGACTACGAGCTGGAGAAGTCCGAAGGCCTGGTGGTGGAGCAGATCGTCCGGCCCACCGGCCTGCTGGACCCGCCCATCGAGGTGCGGCCCACCAAGAACCAGGTGGATGACCTCATGGAAGAAATCCGCCAAAGGGCCGAGAAGGACGAGCGCGTGCTGGTGACCACCCTCACCAAGCGCATGGCCGAAGAACTGGACTCCTATTTCACCAAGGCCGGCGTCCGCTGCCGCTACATCCACTCCGACGTGGACACCGCCGAGCGCGTGGAAATCATCGAAGACTTCAAGAACGGCCTCTTCGACGTCCTGATCGGCGTGAACCTCCTGCGGGAAGGCCTGGACATCCCCACCGTTTCGCTGGTGGCCATCCTGGATGCCGACAAGGAAGGCTTCCTCCGCAGCGGCCGCGCCCTCACCCAGACCGCCGGCCGCGCCGCCCGCAACATCAACGGCCTGGTGATCATGTATGCCGACAGCATCACCCAGAGCATGGACGAGACCATCCGGGAGACCGCCCGCCGCCGTGCCAAACAACAGGAATATAACAAGCTGCACGGCATCACGCCCAAGCAGGTGCAGGTGCGGGCCAACGTACTCATGAGCGAGCTGGTCAAGTCCGGCGAAGACACCACCCACCTGAGCGGCTTCCTGAATCCGAACCTGAGAAACAGCGTCACCGGCCACGTGAGCGCCAAGGATTCCGTGTCTGACCCCACCTACGTTCCCAGCGCATCCGAACTGGGCAAGGGAGACGTGTCCGTGGGCCTCGGGCACGACGCCGTGCGCGAGAGTTCATCGGCCTATGTGGACGGATACATCGCGGCCGATCTGGCCGCCGTGCTGCAGGACCCCGTGATCCGCTCCATGTCCCGCGAGCAGGTGGAAAAGGCTGCCGAAGAAGCCCGGCGCAAGATGCAGAAAGCGGCCGCAGAGCTCGACTTCTCCACCGCCGCCCGCTTCCGCGACGAAATGTGGGCCCTGGAGCAATACCTGAAAGTGTGGAAGGAGTAGCCTACTGCCGCACCACTTTAAGGACGTGCTTGAGGATGCGGAGCTGGGAGAGGACTTTGTCCAGTTCCAGGTTGGAGGGGACAGAGATTTTCATGACGATTTCCCAGGTGCCGTTGCGGGAATTTTCCGTGACGGTCAAGCTGCGGATGGAGGCCTTGAACTGGCCGATGACCTCCAGGATACGGGCGCTGGCGCTTTCCTCATCGGCCACAATCCTGAGGCCCACCTGGAAAGAACCGCTGGAAGGGCTTTCGGCCCATTTCACCTTCTGGATGCGGTACGGGAACATCTCCAGCAGGCGGGCTGCGTTGGGGCAGGTAATGCGGTGAATCTTGATGCCGTCCGTGCGGGTGACAAAGCCGAAGACGTCATCCCCGAAAACAGGGTTGCAGCACTTGGACATCTTGTAGTCCAACCCCTTCACATTTTTGGCGTTCAGCACCAGAATATCGTCCCGGCCCTCCGAATGGCGGGAAACTTTGGCCTGTGCCTGGACGGCCTCGGCCGCTTCCACGGAAGCCGCATGGCGGGCATCCTCGCCCAGAATGAATTCCTTGACGGTATTGACATCCAGCACGCCCTCGCCAATCGCGGCATAGAACCCTGTGAGCGTGGGGAAACTCAGCTTTTTACGCAGCTCGGTGAGCATTTCGTCCGGGAGCTCCAGCTTCCAGTTCTTCAGGCGCCGGCCCAGCAGTTCCTTGCCGTCGGCCGCACGGGAGAGTTCCTGCGCCGCCAGGGCCTGCTTCACTTTGGAACGGGCTTTTGACGTAACCACCCAGCCCAGCCAGTCCTGGTTGGGCCGCTGGTTCTTGGAAGTCTGGATTTCCACGACATCTCCCGTGGAAAGCTTCTCGCGGATGGAGACCGCCTTGCCGTTTACCCGTGCTCCCACGCAGTGCGCGCCGATATTGGTATGGATGCCGAAGGCAAAGTCCAGCACCGTGGAACCGGCCGCGAGAATACGGAGTTCTCCGGTGGGGGTGAAGACGAAAATCTCACGGGAAGGGGGATGAGGAAGGTCTTCCGCGCCTTCAGAACCGGGATGCTCCAGCGCATGACGGACGCTTTTCAGCCAGGTATCCATCGTCTCTTCCCGCTTGATGCCCTTGTAGGCCCAGTGGGAAGCGAAGCCGTTCTCCGCCACATCGTCCATGCGTTTGGTACGGATCTGCACCTCCACGTAGGCGCCGTCACGGTTCTTTACCGTAATGTGCAGGCTTTCGTAGCCGTTGGGCTTGGGGGTGGAAATCCAGTCCCGCAGGCGTTTGGTATCGGCCTCG
>OCTW011603269.1_pt1 | contig 14205 bp, 17 predicted proteins | sample 1539671 | NCBI WGS metagenome assembly OCTW01 (sample SAMN02144230, study PRJEB22623) | gut metagenome | biome: sheep rumen | host: Ovis aries | place: New Zealand
CAGATCCATGGCGATGGATTCATTGAGATCGGAAATATCCGGATGGTAATGTGAAACCAGGATTCCAAATCCAACGATCCCAAACGCAACTCCCGCCAGGATGATCCGGCTGTTTTTTCTTTTCCTTTTCAGAATCCGGATGCCAGACAGGAAAAATGCGACCCCCGGCATAGCAAAAAGCCAGCACAACGCATCGAAGAAATAATCATGAAAGCCTTCCGTCGCTATCAGGGCAGCTGCACAAAAAATCATGCCGCAGCCGATCAGGAGCAGGAGGATTCCGACAAATTTCTGATCTTTGTCCCCCTCTCTGATTTCTTTTACTTTTTCCATAAGCAAATGATGCGAGCCTGGGGATGTGACGCCACTGTGCAAATGTGCCCCGGGGCGCGCCCCTCCTTTCTTCAAACAAAACCTTACCAGTTATCCTGACCTTCTTCTATGAAAGTGCTGTACCCACATACCCCAATCAGCGTTCCCGGAAGAAAAAGAATCAGTCAGAAAACATTTATTTTCAAAAGATCCTGTCATCAGGAAAAATAAGCAGCAGAACGACTGTTGGTGACTGTATCAACTTGCCTGCCCGTTGCTTTTGTTTTTTTCCATAGACTTTAAAGAATTCGTCCTAAAAGCCCGGTTTCATTTAAGGACCATCTTCTTCATGCTGCGAAAAATGTGGCAGTTTTCTGATTTCACGTGTTTCCCTGATCTGTAATGCACAGGTGACAAGCTGGACGAAAACTATTGTAATCACCAAAAAGGAGCGAAACTTAAGAAAGAAAAGCATCAGCAGGCATCCAAGTGCAAGGATCCCATTACACAAAATACGCCCCGTTGTATTCTTAAGATCCTCCCTGGTGTAGGGCAGGTCCTGATGCTTGTTTAAAGAAGCTCTCCCTAAAAGACAGGAGATGAGAGAAAGCGTAAAGACAATGCCAGCCATCCCCGCGATAAAAGGTGCCAGGGCTGAGAAGACCCCTCCCAAAGCCCGCAGTATGATGGGGATAAAAGCCATATAATCATTGGAAATCGATGCCCGGGCATAACGCGCTCCCCATATACCAAGAGCTAATTCAACTGCAGCAATCAAGGCACTAAAGACCGCCATAAGCCCATTGAGAATGATCTCAATCCGCATCCAGCTCCTGATGTTCTCCATAGTCAAATCCTTCCTGACTGCTCAGACGTTTCCTTGTCTGCAGCAAACAACTTAGTGTGTAACATCCTGTTTCTGGTCTGTGTTGGAAATTCCTTGAATTTTGACGGTTTTGGGATTCAGATCAGCATTCATACCAGGGATGAGCCAGAAATATCCGGTACTGCCGCCTCTAAGAGAAAACGGAATTATTTTTTCGCAGGAGATCCCGTCTATCTTCACCTGATCGATGCCCGGATAACAGGAAAATCCCCAGGCAAACAGCGTATCCGCCTCAGGCAGCACGCTTTTTCTGGCAAGGGAGGCTGACAGGTCCGCCCGAACGGTTTCCTCATCGGAATAAGAATCTGAAAAACAGGCCGTAGACATTTCTCTTGTCCCCACATTGTAATAAAGGTCCTTCTCTTTATAGATATCCAGACTGAGGATCTTCAAAGACATATAAAAAGGGTCTTTCTCCTGGTAAGATCCCTTTTGAACATTTTCAGGATAAGGACGTTTATAAAAAATGCTGATGGAGCATGAATCTTCGAACCGATAGAATTCCTGATATTCTGTATCCAGCTTTGTATTCTGGATGATTTCATCTACAGAAGCATAGCCTTTTGAGAAAATATCATTTTGATAGGAGAACGTATTGGCATTTGCTCCGGTCAGAATACCTGTATGGCTTTCCATCCGATTGAGCTGAGCGGCTAAAAGGGCATACACAGATACATAGACAAACACGATGAGAACCAAAAACTTTTTTGAGGGCAGAAATTTTCCGCCCCTGCGAGATAGCAGAACAGAGATCAGAAGCACTAGGATAAATAAAGGAAGAAAGACCCAGCCCTGCTTAGAATACGGCAATCTAAGCCCTGTGCTGACTTCTGCACAAAGAAGGAGCAATCCGGTCACGAAAAAGAACATCCGAATTCCGATATGCTTCCTTTTCTGGTTTCTTATGTTCTGTTCTGCTTTCATACCCTATCCCTCTGCATACAACGAAGAACTTATCAGCATATCAGCCCGCATAAAATCTCAAAATTAAAAGAGGCTTATATGTAAAAAGATGAAATTGAACCGTTCGAGCCTTACTGCTTAAAATCAGATTTCATTTTTTCTGTTTTTTGCCATAGGATTAGCGTACTCACGGTTGCAAACAAAAAGCAGAAACATTAAAAGATTTACCGAAATAATTATATAGTTTAGCACGAATTTTAATAGCAGACAATTCAAGCGTATTAAATGTATCCTTTCAGAGAACAGATGGAGCACGTCATCCACAGGTGTATTATTTCTGATGCAATCTGGTTTTCTGTTCATGCTCCATTGATCTTGTTAATCAGAGTTCCAAGGAATTCCTTGTCGACTGTCACATTGAATATCAGGCTGACCGCAACCACAGAAATGATCAAAATACTGATGAGCCAACTGAACTCTCTCTAAAATGAGAAACAGGTTGCTGCTAACGATGGTGAGCAGTATAAGGGACTGCACATTAAACCATTACCATGTGCCCGGGGTTTGCTCAAAATGTATAAATTCCATTCTTCTTAAAAATAACTCGATAATGAATAGAATGATTCATTGGTTGAAGACGTTCAAAAATCTTCGTTTAAATATCATATTCTTTACCCATCTTTTAAATAGATAAAATAATAAAAAATCTATTTTGTAGATGGTTCCAGCTACAAAACTCCCTTTTTATAATGAAAATAGAACTAGAAAAAGGTGGTGTGATACCGATGCAGCTTACGTATGATATTGATCAGGTATCGGTAGGGAATCGCCTTCTTGCGGAAAGGGATTCGATGAATGCATCACAGGACAAGCTTGCAATGATGATTGGCTGTTCAACAAAATATCTCAGTAGTCTGGAGTGTGGACGGGCTGTTCCGTCTATACAGTTTCTGATGAAATTTAGTGATATCACGGGTGTATCATTGGACTACCTCATGTACGGGGTGTGTCCGAGACATAGAGCAGGAATTTCTGGAAAAACATGTGAAGAAATACGATACTATGGAGATGCGATGACAGGACTTAATAAAAGACAACGTAATTTTATGAAACAGGTTATCCCAAAAATCACGGAGGTGTTAAAAAACACGATTGTTTGATCTTCATTTTATCGACAAGAAGACGCCGGTAAGCTAAAGCTGCCGCGCAAAATTATATCACATGGATTTGTTCGCGAAGTATCCTGCCACGGCTGGAAACTTCGCGTTTTTTGTTCCGGAGGGAGGGTCATCATGGCTGAAGATGCTGATTATTTGAAAGGGCAGAACAGTGCTCCGGATCAGACCAGTGATCTACTGATAGGGAAGGATTTTGTCTATTACCGGGATGTTGTAGAACTGATCTCCAACATCGAACAGACACTCCGAACCTATCGTGATCCGGAGGAAGTACTAGATACGTTGCTGAAAATGACCTGTGATTTCTATGCAGCGGATTGGACTGGCGCAATCGATATTGATTTTGATATTGGGATCTGGACACCATTTAGATGGTATAGCAGAAGAAGTGGCTCAATGGGGGAAACCCTTGTGCCCCCGTTCGAGACTACGGAAGATTATATCAGCTGGATTCAGGCCTACAAAGAACAGCATGTTGTTTTTTTCGTTGATATTGATTACATCCGTATTCACTTTCCCAAAGAGTATGACAGTTATCGGCGGATGCAGGTGCAATCACTGATAGCAGCACCGTATTACAGGGGAAGAAGCGGATTCCTTATCGTGAAGAATGCCCGTCGTTATGTGCATAAGACCAGTCTGGTACAAATCATGGCATATTTTGTCGCTACGGAGATCAATGACATCCGGCTGATACAGAACTGCCTGAGCCATCAGCCATCAAAGATGATACAAAACAGTTATGATGTCGTGATCCGTTATTTTGGAGGGCTCTCCATTGAAACGATTCATGCCCTGATCCCGGCAAAAGACCTGGGAAGGAAAGAAGCGGCTCGTGTTATTGCTCTTCTGGGATTGCGTCCGACGAAAGCGCTTGCTCCGTATCAGATCGTAGAGGCTCTTTACCCGGATGCAGATCGCACAGAAGAAATTGGAAAGATACGGTATAACATTTACAATTTTCGCCGGAATTTCAGCTATGCACTTAATGATATCAGATTGGTTGTCAGTACAGAGAATGGTTATATGCTGAATCCGGAGCTCCATATTATTACGGATCTCCAGCTCTTTGAGGAGGCGGTAACAGCTCTAAGGAAAGTTACGGACAGCATACAGAAAACAAAACTGCTCCGGCAGGCGCTGAACCTCTATACCGACCCGATTTTTCCGTTATGTAGTGGTGAAGAATGGCTGATACAGACAGAGCTCCATTACGAACGAGTATATGAGGAAATGGCGGATCAGTACTGCCGGATCCTATGCAGCAAGAAAGATTATGGAGCGATTTGGGATTTTGCCGAAGAGGCTTTACGGATGGACAATACCAGACCGGAAATGTACTATTGGATCATTTATGCCCAACTCAAGAAAAATTATCGAAAAGCAGCCAGAAAAGAGCTGCTAAGGGCAAGGAAGAACATAGACGCAGAGTCTTATCAGCATATCCTAAAACATTTGCATCGCCATTTTCCAAATATTTCAATCGATAGTTAGTTCGGATGATTAAAGATTTGGGATCAACAGGAAGCGTTAATAGGGAAAAGACGATAATAAAATTAAAATAGAAGGCTGGACGCATCCTGCCTTTCTAAGTATGCTTCGCAGAGACATACCGCAATTCACACTCTTAGCGTTATGCAAGTCGAGTAAAAATCAATGAAAATATTTTTTTGAAAACGTCCTTTGCGTTTCAAATACCAACTATTTAACAACAAATGTTTTCAAAATCGGTATGGATTGTCTGATTATATACCCTTGCAGGTATCGCAGACCTTAAATGCCCTGCGCCTCAGAAAAACCAAATTTTCAGAGAGAATTTCTGAAAAACCACACGAAAACCACAAGACCATAAATTACCACTTAAAAACCACAAGGAATACTACATTTCAACCACACCTGGACGATAAGATCTTTCTGCAATCGCGATTTGCAGAAATCTTACAGAACAGGAGTGGTTTTATGTATTTTGATGCAGCAGATATTGGAAAGCGCGTGCATTTTCTGCGCTGTTGCCGCGGTATCAGTATCACAAAGCTTGCCAGAGAAATGAACTGCAGTCGCGAACATCTTAGTCGTGCAGAGAATGGGAAAAAAACATTTTCCATTGATCTTTTAATTGATATGGCAGATTATTTTCATGTCAGCCTGGATTATCTGATCCTTGGAAACAGAGCAGACAGTGGCACTGATATCCGGGAAGAACTTCTGGAAGTTATCCAGGAATTGACAAAAATTGCAATGCAGGTATGAGCTTCTGGTTCACGATTTTGATTTGTCAGGTCACAGACATTTCTAGAGAAAGATCCTAAATTGGATACAGGCAGAAAAACAATTCTGCCTGATACAAATGGATCTTTGACAACTGAATAATACATTTCATCAGGCACATTCCTTCTTCAAGGAGCCTGCGCGGGATCCGCCACGAGGGAGTAGAAAATATGTCATCTGCTTCGGAGCGATAAAGATCCATGACAAATGTCGGAGCTGTACCCGGCGAAGGCGATGAGAGGAAGAAGGGAATAATGATACTTCCGTCGAAGGACGGCTCGGCGAGAACCGCGGAGGGGTGAGATTCCCATGAGAGCAGAGAAGCAGCTCTGCCGCCTGATGAATTTCCCATCGGACCTTTGTCCGGTTCTTCGGGGGGTCGTGGACAAATAGGGGAACGAGCATAGATAAATGAGTGTTGGGCACCTGGGCGAAGTGTTTTGGACAGGTGCCCATCTTTCCATAAGGGCGACTGTAGTTTTGTTTGGATTGCTACAAGCGGCAAGGAGGTGCATTTGGATTTGAAAATTGATCCTGAGTTTGCCGGAAAGATTCCGCCGTTGAGCGATGAGGAATACCGGCAGCTGGAAAAGAACATCCTGGAAGAAGGAAGCGTCATCAATCCTCTGATCATATGGAATGATGTGATCGTAGACGGGCACAATCGATACCGCATTATACAGGAACATCCGGAGATCTCCTATGTAACCTACGAGAAGGAATTTCCGGATCGGTACGCTGTGATCGCCTGACATGGCCGAGGAAGTGTCTCCCGGCATCAAAGGTGAAATATTGTCCGGGAACCTGAAAGGAAGTGATCAGGCCGTTCGAGCCATCGGGAAGGCAGAGCCCGAGCAGAGGAAAAAATTAATCAGGGAATTACAGAGTCCTTCTCTTGCCTAAAAGACGAAACAGCCACAGGCACTTCTTGTTCCGGGGCTCGATCCGGATCGCTGCGGCGCAACGGCTCGGGAATGAGAGGCAAGTAAAAGAATAGGCAGGGCGGAGATTCCCCACTCTATGACAGATGAAGTCCGCCACACAAAAGCCGAGGAGCTGCAGGCGATACAAGAAATTTCTGAAGGCATGCTCACTTCGGATGGGCGCGGAAGCGCGCAAGATATGCTGTATGAACTGCGAGATGCCTTGCACATACTGACGGACCGCTGGGATCTCTGCCTTGCCGCATATAAGGAGATTTATCGGAAGAAAAATTTCATAAGGTGGGGTCAGAGCGGTATAAAGAAGCGCTGTCCATTATTCTGGAGGCCTGGGATGGTGATCCGGATTCGCTCCGTGCGGAGACTGTGCAGGGGATGCTCCGGGTTGTGGATCTCTACTATAAGGAGTATGACCGAGCCAGACTGATCCGGCGCTGCCGTCGGGTGGATCCGCTGATGATTTACCGGGAGGGCAAGGCGATGGCATCCAATCTGCCGGGCTTTAAGAAGTATACCTATCAGGTACTTCTGATCTATAACGGTTCCAGCAAAAAAGCGGCCCTGACGATGAAGTTCTGATGGAGGAAGAAAGTGGGAATGAGAGCAGACTGGATTTACCGGCGGGGAGATCTCTACCTTGCCAACCTGAATCCGTTCAAGGGATCGGAGCAGGGCGGGAAACGTCCCGTGCTGGTCCTGCAGAACAATACCGGGAACCTGCACAGTTCTACGATCATCGTGGCAACGATCACTTCGCAGGAGAAAAAGAAGGGACAGCCGACGCACTATCCCCTGCCGCCGGTCGGTAGGCTGAAGATGGCATCTGTGGTACAGCTGGAGCAGATCAGAACGATCGACAAATGCCGGGTGGTGGAATATCTGGGGAAGGTTCCGGCAGAGAATATGAGAGAGATCAATCAGGCGATCAAAGTAAGCCTCGGAATGATCCACATTCCGGGGAAATTTAAGATAGGGTTATCAAAAGCGGAGGAATAACGCATGTTTGAGGAAAAGATAGCTGGGCTGAATAAAGGTATAGAACAGATTGGCAGTGGGGACATCGTAGATAAGCGCACGTATACGGTAGATGAAATACAGGACATCCTGGAAATCAGCAGGCCGACGGCATATGGGCTTGTAAAGAAAAATCTGTTTCATAGTGTCAGAATAGGCGGGCACATCCGCATTTCCAAGAGAAGCTTCGATGAATGGCTGGATGCACAGTTCTGATTTGTCAAGGATGTCGTTGGACTGTTTTGGATCTGATGACATCCTTAAATATTTGGCAGGCGTTCGATAGAATAATGGCAAGGTTAAGCGCTGGCCAAAGAAAATGAAAGGACGTGATACTGATGAAGAAAAAGAGCATGTCGGTCAGAGAAATGGGACGAATGCTGGGGTTGGGGAAAACAAACTCCTACTGGCTGATCAAGAAACATTATTTTGAAACAATCCTGGTTTCCGGGAAGATGCGGGTACTGGTGGACAGCTTCGAGGACTGGTACCAGGGTCAGACGCATTACAAAAAGGTGCCAAATCTTCAGAGTGACAAGGAGAAAAGCTAATGGCATCTATTATCAAAAGACGAAAGAAGTTCTCTGTCGCTTACCGCTATACAGATGAACATGGGAAAGAGCGGCAGAAATGGGAAACCTTCAGCACGATGGCGGAAGCGAAAAAGCGAAAGCTGGAGATTGAGTTCAAGCAGGACAATCATGAATTTATAGTTCCCACGACGAAGACGGTTGATGAACTGCTGTCGGAATATATGGGTATCTACGGGCTGAATACCTGGGCGATATCAACGTATGAGAGCCGACAGGCATTGATCTCTAATTACATATCTCCGATTATCGGAGATGTGAAACTGGAGGATGTGACGCCGCGTATGATGGATCAGTTTTATCGGGATCTGCTTTCCGTGAAATCCGTAGCAACGAAATACGTAAAACCCCGGAACGAATTTGTTTCCCCGCATCTTGTCAGGGAGATTCATAAGCTGCTTCGCAATGCTTTTAACCAGGCGGTTAAATGGGAGCTGATGAGTCGGAATCCGGTTGAGCACGCAACACTTCCGAAAGAAGAACATGTACCAAGAGATATCTGGACAGTGGATATTCTGTTTAAGGCGATGGATCTCTGTGAAGACGACAATCTATTGTTGGCCATGAATCTGGCTTTCTCCTGTACACTTCGTATAGGGGAACTGCTGGGGCTGACCTGGGATTGCGTGGATATTTCTCAGACCAGCATGGAAGCCGGACAGGCGTATATTTATATCAATAAGGAACTGCAGAGAGTTCGCCGGGATGCCATGGAAGCGCTGGGAGAAAAGGGTGTGCTTCTGAAATTTCCTATGGCAATCCGCGGAATGAACACAATGCTGGTTTTGAAGGAACCGAAGACCAAGACCAGTGTCCGCAAGATCTTTCTTCCGAAGAGTGTGGCACAGATGCTGGCAAAGCATAAGGAGGACCAAGATGAGATCAGACAACTGTTCGGCGAAGAATATACGGACTACAATCTGGTTTTTACTTCCACGAATGGCAGACCAATGGAGTCGTCCACGCTCACTCGTCTGTTTGATGACCTGATCAGAAAAAATGATCTTCCGAAAGTGGTTTTTCACAGCCTACGCCATACCAGTATCACCTACAAGCTGAAGCTGAATGGTGGTGACATGAAGTCCGTTCAGGGCGATTCAGGACATGCACAGCTGAAGATGGTGGCGGATGTATATTCGCATATCATTGATGATGACCGTTGCCTGAATGCACAGAGGATGGAGGAAGCCTTTTATTCCGGTCAGAAAAAGCGGGAGACTGGTGCTGCCGCACCGGTAAATGCAGGTGTTTGGGATGGCAAGATGGCGGATGGCTCGGCAGAGAGCCATGCAGCAAGCGAGACAGATGTAGCCATGCTGATGCGGCTGCTGCAGAAGCCGGAGATGGCGCAACTGTTGAAAACGCTGGCGAAGAACTTATGAGGCGTGTTTACATATGCCGTAAGAACTGGATGGAATAGCACTTCCATCCTATAGGGCGAATGCTCACAGGATAGGCTGTGGGTGTCTGCCCTCTTTTTTCGTTTCAATTCGGGGAATAGATTTAACCTGTAACGCAACATGGGTTATAACTCAAAAAACAGTCACTTTGGCTGATTTTATCGAGTGACTCCATCTTTACAAAAATGGAGCCATTCGATAAAATCATAGCTGAGGAGGTGACAAGAATGATGTCTTTCCCAGTTGAGAAACAGTTTATATCCACTCAGGAGCTTCATGAGGCAGGATATTCGAATTATAAGATCCGGCAGATGGTGGACGCCGGTAATCTGATTGGCGTCAATCGTAAGTGGTATGAAAATACACATTACACCGGAGAGATCAATGATTTTTATGCAGTAACGGCTTATGCAGAACAGGGCATTATCTGTCTGATCAGCGCGGCGGTGTATCATGAGCTATCAAACGAACGACCGAATCAGATCGAAGTAGCAATACCGAGAAATGTCAGGATCCCTGAAACGCCGGACTGGCCCACAATGAAATTCTATCGTATGGCAGAGCCTCGATACAGTATTGGTATTGTAGACGTTCAAGAAGGCAGTAATTCCTTTCGCATCTATGATAGAGAGAAAACGGTCTGTGATGTAATGTATCATCGCAACAAACTGGGGTTTGAACCCGCAATGGAAGTGCTGAAAAGATATGTGCAGCGGTCAGACAGAAATATTAATCAACTGATTGCCTATGCGAAACGTCTTCAGGTTGAGACAACGATAAAACAGTATTTGGAGGCCCTGCTATGAGGAACGCCACATCAGTGAAGGAACGTTTGAAGAACTATGCGAAGAAGAACGATCGTATCGTTCAGGACATATTTACCGTTTATGTACTTGAGAGAACTTTGTATCGGCTCTCTGTTTCAAACTACAGGGATTAGTTCACGCTGAAAGGAGGGATCCTGTTATATGGTCTGTATACGGAGGATTTCACGCGGGCTACAACAGATATCGATCTTCTCGGTGCAAGAATCAGCAACGAAGCTGACAACATGAAAGCAGTATTTACAGAAGTTTTCAGCATAGAATGTGATGATCCGATCGCTTTTAAGCTGGATTCACTTCAAGTTTCAAACATCACTGAGTTTAAGGAATACCATGGATTGAATGTATCTATCCTGGCCTTCCTCGACCGTACCCGAATTCCTGTCAGCATAGACATAGGATTTGGAGATATCATCTATCCGGAAAGGGTGGAAATGGACTATCCTACACTCCTGGATGATGTGCCAGCCAAAATGTACGCATATTCTCTTGATTCACTAATTGCAGAAAAGCTTGAAGCAATAGTCAGCCTTGGGGAGGCGAATGGAAGATTGAAGGATTTTTACGATATCTGTGCGATTTCTAAGAAGCAGGACTTTGATGGCAGGACGATCCAGGCAGCACTTCTCGAAACCTTCCGGCATCGGAAAACCGGGTTTGATAAGATAGCAGCTTTTGAAGCTGGATTTTGTGAGGATCCGGTTCGGGCCTCCAGATGGAAGGGATTCCTGAAGCAGAAGAATGTATTGACTCCCGTGGAATTTGAAGATGCAATAAAGTCCATTCAAACATTTCTGAGTCCTGTGATTGATGCAATCCGCAAAGGAAACTCTTTCGACAAAAAATGGGATCATGTAGAAAAAATATGGAAGTGAATGAAGGATAGAAGCAATTAGACCTGGCCGTGGATTTTTATATCAGTGACTGGCATTGGACATATAAACATTGTTGATTCCTGCTGGAGCGGAAGGAACTGGTTTTAAATTAAACCACAAAGATCAAGAAATTTTGAATTTGTGGCGATAAACAGAACAGAGGAGAATGATCTGAACCAGTTATACAGAAACGATATCTCGTTTCAATTCCTGTCATTGGCTTTAACAAAACGAACAATATAACGGCGAACTTTTTTCAGCCTCTTGCTAACGGCCTGCTAACAAGAGCCAATAAAACAGGCTTGTTTCAGACATCACAGGCTTGCATCCGATTGATATCTGAGAGGCAGAAAAGCTTGATATTCCTTGACTTTTCTTGCATCAGGCATCACTCCAATTACACGCCCGGAGCTAACTCCTAAGCGGAAGGTCGTGGGTTCGAATCCCGCCAGGAACGGCGATGCCGCCGGTGATTTTGTCGAAAAAACAGGATCCGGCGGCATTATCTGTTTTCAGGATGATCTGTCTAATGGCCGTTAGATGTCATCTAATATTTTATTATGTAAACGGTAAATATCTTGAAATAACGGAGTCAGAGTCCGTTATTTATGATACTGAAAAGCCAATGTTTATGCGGGACTGCGGCCTCGCATTTTCCAAGAGTTTTAGCACAGAGTTTTAATACCTATTTTTGAGGGCATTTTTCCAGCCAGGAAAAGTGTCCTGTTTTTTCCTGGTTTTCCGAATAGGAAATAACTACTGATTTTAAACAGAAAATCTTTTTGCAATTCACCCCAGTAATTCACATCCTTAATTTAATAGACGGAAAAAAGTGGTTATTCTTAAAATATTCGCTCTGTTTTTGTGATAATATTATTTATATTCGCTGAATAAATGTGCATAATGAAAACAGATCACATCCGGGAGGAAAATCAGTTGTATTTGAAAAGAAAAATAGACAGCTTTCTTTCTGAGTGGAAAGCTTCTTCGGACAGAAAACCGCTGATCATCAAGGGAAGCCGGCAGATTGGTAAAACAGAATCCGTTCTCCACTTTGCAGCGGATCATTATGAAAATATTATAGAAATTAATTTTGTAAGAGATGATAAGTATAAAGGAATCATCTCGGACGGATATGAAGCGGCAAGCATTATCAAGAATATTTCACTGCTTGATCCGTCAAAGCGGTTTATTCCGGGAAAGACGCTGATTTTCTTTGATGAGATCACTGAATTTCCGGAAATCGCCACGTCACTAAAGTTTTTCGCCATTGATGGGCGTTTCGATGTGATATGCAGCGGATCAATGCTCGGTGTAAACTACAAAAAAATCGAAAGCAACAGCGTCGGGTATAAAAAAGACTATGATATGTTCTCAATGGATTTTGAGGAATTCCTGTGGGCAAAAGGCTATGGAGAAGATATCATCGAAAATATGCTGTATCACATGCAGAATCTGAAGCCCTTCAGTGAATTGGAAATGAGTGTCTACCATTCACTTTTTCTTGATTTCAGTATTCTGGGCGGTATGCCGGCAGTTGTTAAGAAGTATATTCAGAAAAACACATTTGAGGGTTCTCTCGATACACAGCAGCAGCTTATCTCCGATTACAGAGAAGATATCCGAAAATATGCGGAGGGAGTCGATCGGACAAGGATCATCAATGTCTTTAATCGTATTGCACCGCAGCTTGCAAGAGAAAACAAGAAGTTCCAGATTTCCAAGGTCGCACCGGGAGCAAGATTCCGTGACTATCGAGGCTGTGCTGAGTGGCTTGTCGATGCCGGGATGGTCAATATATGTTACTGTATGGAATTTCCGGAGCTTCCGCTTGGGGGCAATTATGATCCGGATGTTTTCAAACTGTATTTTGCTGACACCGGTCTTCTGGTCTCTATGCTTGACGATGAATCACAGGAAGATCTTCGTGCCAATAAAAATCTTGGTGTATACAAAGGGGCGCTGTATGAGAACATGATCGGTGAAGCGCTGGTCAAGCAGGGTTATAAGCTGTATTATTACCGCCGGGATAATTCTACTCTTGAGGAAGACTTCTTTATACGTTCTGCCTCTTCTTTGATCCCACTGGAAGTCAAGGCAAAGAGTGGAAAAGCAAAATCACTTAGCACACTGATCAAATCAGATCGTTATCCTGATATCTCTTTTGGCTTCAAACTGTCATATAACAATATCGGACATGATGCTGCTATCTATACATTTCCATATTTTTGCGCTTTTTTGATAAAAAGGTTCATGAAAGGGTTCCACGCAGTGGAAGAAGACGGCGGTTAACTTTTTAATAAAGTATTGACCTTAAAAAATCCCCCGGAAGTATTTCTTCCGGGGATCTTTGCTACTCGGCTGCAAGGATTCGAACCTTGAAATATCTCAAACACACATGAAAAAACGCGGAAAGCTAAAGGCTGCGGCGGCAGATCGCCTTCACGAACCAGACCCATTTTTACAGGCTGTTCCGTGAACAGTTCGGAACGACGCCCTCCCACTGCCGGTCTTTGAAATGACGGAGGGAAGATTTGTAATCAGAATACCTCCCAGAATCAGCAGACAGCCTGAAAAACGAGCAGGACTCATTGCTTCATGAGCAAACAGGAGCCCGAGTATGCAGGCTGTCAGCGGCATGCTGAGTTTTGAGACAAGATACGAAGATGCCCGTGCGATAACGACTGCGGCAAGAAGCAGCTCCGCCTTTTTTGAATGATTTTGCATTTTGATTCCCTCGCTTGCTTTTTACAGGATTTTTTGAAGTCTTCGCATGTCGCTAGGGAGTGACACCATAGAATTGACATTGTTCGGAATTTCGATCATAATATATTATGTGATGCTCTAATTTTTGGTAAGCAATATTTCAAAGAAAAGCTGGAGGGCAGAATGAAGTACTTGTCAGCAAAAGAAGCTGCAAATAAATGGGGAATTTCGGATCGTCGTGTTCAAATTCTCTGTAATCAGGATCGCATTCCAGGAGTGATTCGAATCGGGAATACTTGGGGAATTCC
>OCTW013385630.1_pt1 | contig 14205 bp, 12 predicted proteins | sample 1539671 | NCBI WGS metagenome assembly OCTW01 (sample SAMN02144230, study PRJEB22623) | gut metagenome | biome: sheep rumen | host: Ovis aries | place: New Zealand
TATAAATACAATAATCCAGGACAGTTATCAGATACAAATGGTTATAAAATCAATGAAATGAAAGATGGATCTCGTGTAGTTGTTGTTAGACCTAGTATGTCAGAAACATGGGCATTTTTCGTAAGAAAATTCGATGTAAAGAGAGCTACTGTAGAACAATGGACAGGAGATACACCAGGAAAAGAAGAAGTAATAGAGTTATTAAAATATTTAGTAAAAGGTGCAAGAATAACATCAATAACTGGTGAGCAGGGTTGTGGTAAAACAACACTACTTATGGGTATGATAGAAAACATATATGATACTATGAACTTACGTATTACAGAAACTGCATTTGAGTTACACTTAAGAAAAGTTTATCCAACAAGAAACATTTTGTCAATGCGTGAAACAGATACAATTTCTGGACAGGAAATCTTGGATGTTCAGAAAAAGACAGATGGTTCTGTTAATATCATAGGTGAGGTTGCAACAGACCCCGTAGCATCATGGATGATTCAATCTGCACAGGTTGCATCTAAATTTACATTATTTACTCACCATGCTAAAACATTCCCGGATTTGGTTACAGCACTTAGAAACTCAATGCTTAGAGCTGGAGTTTTCAAAAACGAAAAAACAGCAGAAGAACAGGTTGTACAAGTTTTAAACTTTGATATTCATTTAGCAAAGGACTTTAGAGGAAAAAGATATGTAGAAAGAGTTACAGAATGTATTCCAATAAAAAGGCAAGATGAATATACAGATAATTATAAAAAAGAAAAGACATTAGAAGGAAAATTTGATTATTTCTTTGATAATGCAACACAATATTTTAGAAAAATTACAGATGCTAAATTATATGATTATAGAAATATATTAGAGTATATTGATGGAGAATATGTAATTACAAATAAAATATCAGATACAAATATAAAAGAAATGAGACTTAATATGGATGAAACTGATGCAGTAGAATTTGATAAATTTGTAGAAGAACATTGGGGAAAAGCTGCAGTATTTAATACAGAACAATATAAAGAAAAGGTAAAAGAAAAAGTAAGAGAAGCAAGAAAAGCAGGAACAAAGAAACCTAAAACAGGAAGAAATCTTGCAACAGAACAATAATAAAACATACTGACAAAAGGAGGTGCGAATTTTGACAACACAATTTCTAATGTATATTTTATATGGTACAATAGCATTATTTCTAATTATAGTTATTGCCTATTTATTATTAAGAAGAAGAATGGGCAAATCAGAATATCAACAAATTAGAAAATTAAGACAAGGAACAGAAGTAAATAAATTTTCAACGGAAATTTTATACCAAAAACTATATATTACATATTCAAAAATACCATATATAAAAACATATATACATAAATTAAGACGTAGATTAGAAATAATTGATGTTGATGATGAATACGCAACCAGAAGAGATTCAGCTAAAATACTAACAAAAGTTTTGTTAATTCTATTTCCAATTGTAATTTTATCAATAATTGCAACACATACAAATTATTTGCTTATGTCAATAATTTTAATATTTGAATTATTTATGATAGATGCATTTATTGATGGTAGTGTAGATTCAATGGATAATAATCTGCTTAAAGAACAACTAGATTTCTTTGCAGAAATAAGACACGCATATCATGAGTTCAATATGGTTGAAGAGGCTATTTATCAGATTTCTCAAGATGATGAAAAAGCAATTTCAAGACAGGGTGAGAAAATATATGAGGTTTTAATTGCAAATGACCCTGAAACAGAGCTTGAAAAATATTATGATATTGCTCCAAATCCATTTTTAAAAGAATTTGCAGGAATTTCTTATTTAACAAAAGAGTTTGGTGATAGAAAAGTTGACAATGCTTCATTATATTTAAAAAATGTTAATAACATTACAGAAGAAATGCAAATAGAAATTCTAAAAAGAGACAAAATAGACTATGTATTTCAGAGTTTATCAATTATATCAATAGTGCCAGTTCTTTTCTTAGAACCATTAAAAAAGTGGAGTGTTGGTAACTTTAGCTTTACTCAAAGCTTTTATGAAGGAAAAGGTGGAATGCTTGTTCAAATTTTAGTAATATTGCTTACAATAATTTGTTATATAATGCTTAGAAAAGTAAAAAATAATGGTTCAACAGATAGACAAGCGACAAACCAGGAAAATCCATGGCAATCAAAAATATATAAAAATCCGATTGGCAAAAGAATAGTAAATATGTTTATGCCAAAAGATGGTACAAAAGAATATTTAAAGGTACAAAAGTTGTTAAAAGATTCAGCTTCAAAGCTGAAGATAGAATGGTTGTATGTAAATAGAATAACATATGCAATATTGGTATTTGCTATTTCTATGTTTTTAATGATTGCTTTACATAGAGTGGCGATAAATTGGGTATTTACAGAACCGACCACAGACTATGACTTAATTGGTGGATTAACAGATAGAGAAAAATTAGAAGCAGAAGCACTTACAAAGAGTGATAATCAATTTTTGTATATATTCCAAGGTAAACTTAAGACTACAAAAGACGAAATAGAAAAAGAAGTTAGAAAATCAGATGACTATGTAGAGGCAACAGATGAAGAAATAGCTACTGCAGTAGATAGAATTTATAAAAAGTTACAGACAATAAATTCAGAATTTTTACGTCCATTCGAGGTTTTAATAGCATTGGTATTTATGATTATAGGTTATATGGCACCAATTTGGATTTTATATTTCCAATATAAGATACGTTTGATGGAAATGGAAGATGAAGTAATGCAATTCCAAACAATTATATTAATGCTTATGAGAATAGAAAGAATGAATGTTGAAATTATACTTGAATGGCTTGAAAGATATTCAGATATTTTTAGAGAACCAATTAGTAAATGTGTTAACAACTACGAAGCCGGAGCATGGGAAGCCTTGGAAGTTTTAAGAACAGATACAAATTATCCATTATTTATAAGAATAGTAGAAAGCTTGCAAGCTGCAGTAGAAAAAATTCCAATTATTGATGCATTTGATGAATTAGATTCGGAAAGAGAATATTATCAAGACAAGCGTAAAGAAACAAATGAAAGATTAATTGCTAGAAAGGCTAGAATTGGTAAGATAATTGGATTTGCACCAATGGTTGTAATGTTTGTTGGTTACTTGATTATTCCACTTGTATTTATTGGATTAACAGCAATGAATAGTTCAATGTCAAGTATGTCTGCAACAGCAACTACTTAAAAGGGGGATAACTTATGGAAAATGCATCAAAAGCATTAATTATTGCAGGAGGAATCCTACTTACTATGGCAATAGTTGGATTAGTTATTTTTGCATGGAATAGATTTTCGGATTATTATAAAAATGATGATAATTTAGCTGAAATAGATGATCTTACAAAATTTAATTTACAATTTACAAACTATCAAAGAGATGATATTCATGGTTATGAACTAGTTTCTCTTGCAAATAAGGTTTTTGACTATAACACACGTAGATCAAATGCAGCAGGAAACAAAAGTAATGAATGGTATAATGCTATAACGATGACTATTGATTTTAAAGGTATGCAAAATAAATTTAGATATAGCAATGATCTTACATCAAGAGAGTTATTATTTAAAAATGGTATATATTCCAATAATGGAATTGATAACTTTATACATACGGCAACAGGCATTGAGGAAGTATATGGAGGAGCTGATACAGCAACGAAACTTGCCAAAAGTATTGATTCACTAATATTAACACAAGATCAAATTGATTATAACCAAAATTACAAAAAAATGTCACCGGCTAACTCAAAATGGAAAGCGGTTCAAGATTATATTTCTATATCTAAGGATAAATCTATATTAGGTGGCAAAAAAATAAATGAAACTATAAGTGAATATGAAATAAATAATATATATTCTAATATGCAAAGAAAATTAACAAATGATGCTAGTATTATGAAATATTATGAATATTATCAATTTAAAAGAGGAATTTTCAAATGTACTAGTACTGACATAACTTATGACCAATCTACAGGCCGTGTTTCAACAATTAAATTTACATTTACAGGAAAGATTGAATAAAGGAGTAGAATATGGAAAATGCATCAAAAGCAATCTTAATTGCAGGAGGAGTATTATTAATGATAATGGCTTTTTCATTTGCAATGTATTTATTTAGAGGCATAGGAGAATCTACATCAGAATATTATGAACAGCTTGAACAATCAGATATTGATCAGTTTAACCAGAAATTTACCAAATATGAAAGAAAAAATGATTTAACAATTCAAGATGTAGTTTCAATAGTAAATTTAGCTAAAGACAACAACCAAGCTGAAAAAATGCCTGTAAAAGTTAAAGTTACATTAGGAACAAATGAATTGCAAAACAAAAGTGAAAATGATTTGAACAGTTTATTAGCTGAAAATGCTGATCCTAATATTCGTTTTAAATGTACAAGAATAGAATATACAAATCAATTGGTAAGTAAAGTAGAAATACAATATAACTAAATTGTTGACAATTTGAATTCTAAATGTTATTATAATATATGAGTTAAGAGGATTTTATGAAAAAAACAATAGTATTTATTATTAGTACTGTAATGATTATTTGTGTAATAACTGTTTCGAAATTTTATGATTTAAGAGATAGAAAATTGCAAATTGATGATTTTAATTTAAAATACGAAAAATATTTAGACAAAGAAATTACAGGAAGAGAAATAGCTACAATAATAAATCAGGCAGTAGATGACAATGAACAAAATTATATAACCAAAGATAAAAATGGAAAATATATTCAAGATGATGAAAAATCAATAAATATAGAAGTTAAAATTACGGAATTTAAAGAAGAACAAATATACGAAATGGAAAAGCTTTATAATGGAGGAATGGATGAGTTTGTCAAATACTATGGTTCAATAAATTTTAAGTGCGTACAAATCAGATATAATTCTAAAGGAAGAGTAAAATACATGTTATTTGAACAAATTCTGTCATAAAAAGTTATTAATGTTACAAATTTATTATTTCATATGATAAATTATTGTAAAATACATATAAAAATAAAGGAGGAATTTATTATGGAGAACGCTTCAAAAGCATTAATTATAGCAGGAGCAATTTTATTAGCAATAGTACTTATATCTTTGGGATTGGTAGTTGTACAAAGAACCAGAAATACAATAGGAAATGCAAATGTTGATCAACAAGAAATTACTTCATTTAACAATCAATTTGAAAGCTATATTGGAGCAAACAAAACTGCATCTCAAGTTATATCTTTAGCACAAGCTGTACAAGCTTCAAATGTTTCTGAACAATCAAATGGAACTAAAAGATATATAGAATTTAAGTCAAATGCTACATTAAACGGAACTGCTGATGGAACAACATCTAAAGCTGCAACACCACCTGCTGTTCCAATTGGTTCAGTTTCTCAATTATCAAGTGCTGTAAGATATACAATTACTATACAATATGACAAAGCTACAGGTTATGTATGTGCAGTAGCATATAAATAGATAAGTATTTGAAAGGAGATATACAAGTTAAATGCATAAATATATGCATTTAACCTGTATAATATCAAAATATGGAAAATGCGTCAAAAGCTTTAATAATGGCAGGAGCTGTATTAATTGCAATAATGTTGGTTTCATTAGGGGTTGTGGTGTTCAAGAATTTTTCTGGTTCTGTTCAAAGAAACACCAGTTTATCAAAACAAGAAATAGAATCTTTTAATAATAAAATAACACCTTATTTGGGAAAGAATATATCAGGCTCTCAGGTAAATGCATTAATACAAACAGCAATATCAATAAATTATAAAGAGATACAAGAAAATGGAGATACAGGCAATTTTATTACAATAACTGGAAATGGTAATACTTATGTAAGTGTAACAGGAACTACTGTTACAAGTAATAAAGTAACAACAGGGTTATATTATAGTGTTGTTGGAAATTATAATCAGGCTACAGGGTTGATTAATAGTATAACAGTAACTCGAAATACATAAAGAAAGGATGATATAGTTATGGAAAATGTATCAGATGCAATAATTTTAGCTGGTTCTGTTTTGTTATTAATTATAGCACTTTCTATAAGTATATCATCCTTAACCAACCTAAAGACCCAGACTCAAAATATATTGGATTCAAGAGATCAGGTTGTTATGGCACAAGATACAAGTGGTAAGTACATAAATTATATTACAACAGGCTCAAATCAGGATGTTAGAAGTGTTGGGGTAGAAACAATAATTTCAGAGTTAAGACGAATGAGAAAAGAAAGTTTCACAATATATATTGCACCAATAGAAAATATATTTTTTAGTAATTTGCAGTTTAATAATAAGCTATTAACAACTTTAAATGAAACGCAATATTACACAGATGAAAATAATCAAAAACAGATTTTAATAAATAATAGTTCTCAAATTATAAAATTATCAATGACAGATCAAGATATTATTTTCTATTCAGATTTAAGAGATGAAACTACGGGACAAGTTAGAAAAATACAAGAATTAAATAAAGATTTAGTTTCTGAATTATATAAAATATTTAACAATAAAAAATTTAAAGAATACATAGGAATATACCAAGAAAAAACATCTAAAGGTGTTTCAGATGCTAATAAAAAAACAAATAAGATTATAACATTTATTCAACAATAAACAACATAGAAAGAAACAGTGGAATAATAATTTTAAGTAATATAAAAAAAGGGAGGAATAAAAAATGGGAGATTCAGCAATGGTTATTGTAGCAATATTTTTAGCTGCAATTTTAATGTTTGTATTTCCACTAATGACAATGGCAAATAAGAAAGATGATGTATCAGTTTTAGAAGCTCAGAAAGCAACAACAGAGTTTGTTGATAAAATAAAAACTACTGGAATTATTACGCAAAGTGATTATGATAATTTTACTACTGCCTTAGCTGCAACTGGAAATACATTTGATATTAATATTGAAGTACAAAAACTTGATGAAAATCCAGCTAAAAAAGAAACATCAATATACACAACAATAGGAGACAATGTATATTATACTATATATACTACACAGATTCTTGACACCATCAAAGATAGTAATTTAGCACTAAATGAAGGAGATATTGTTTCTGTTAGTGTAGAAAATACAAATGTTACAATTGGACAAGAATTAAGAAACTTTTTATATAGAGTTACAGGAAATAAATCAGGCACAGTTACTGCATCAGATTCAGGAATTGTAACTACAAATGGAAGTGCAAATTAGATTTGAATTAGCTTGTAATTTTATTACAAGCTTTTTTAAACATATTTAAAACTCTTATAAATGCAGTTTGATTGATTCAAACTGTATATATAAAAGCTTTAGATTAAATTTGAAAGGAAATAAACATATGAAATTACAGTATTTAACAGTTATATTTATTCTAATAATAATGCCAATAATAATTGTATATTCAACATATTTAGACACACAAGTTTCAATTATTAGACAGGAAGCAAGTTATGATTCTAGTTTATATAATTCAACTTATGATGCAATTAAATCTTTCCAAATAAATGCTATAAATACTACATTATATACACCAGAGACAAGAGTAAATATAATTACAGCATCAGCTAATACATTTTTCAATTCTTTATCTACTGCATTAAAGTATCAAGGAAACAAGTCAGATGTAATGAAAGAATATGTTCCAGCTGTTGTTTTTACAATGTATGATGGATATTATATATACTCACCATTTATTAATACCCTAACTGGTGTACAAGATTATCCTGATAATGATCAAAACCCTGCTCATCAAAATCAAGATGAAGTTGATGATAAATATGCAGATGACAAAGTATATAATGGATTAAAACCATATGTTTCTTATACTGTAAAATATCTAGTAAATAGAAATATTTATTATATAACATATACAATGGATAATTATATTTCTGTCGATAAATTTGATAGCAGTAATAATTATGATCATAGAGAAGGATATTTGGTAAGTGGAATAAGAAAATCAGGTGAATCTTACAAATATGATAATGTTACATTTAATAAAAGCGACTCAGAAGCTTTATCAGAATACTTATATTTAAGTGATACTGAAAAAGGAATATACTATTACGCAACTATTGATGGTACAAAATATTATTATGAGGGTAATAATACTCATAGCAGGAATGTAAACCAGTGTGGTGAAAATGATAAAATTTTTTATATAAATAATTCAGGTACAAAAACATATCAAGTTCAAGAATATAAAAATAACAAGGAAAGATTTACATTATATTATAATAGAATATTTAACAATAATAGTGCATATTGGTATTATGCAAAGGCTTATGAATTTACAGAGTGGGTAAGAAGTAATTTATCAGGATTGACAATTTCTAATATAGATAAAACAAACTCAAGTTATTTAAATTATGATTTCGCTAATGTTGGAAATATATTTGATGGTACAATTCAATATTCAAATTCAAATTTTAATCAGCATAGAAAAGATGTAATAAGAGCAGTAATATCAACAAATTTATCAACAGCAATTCAAGGATTCAGAAGATTTTCAAACTCTAATGAACAATTTTTAATGCCAATGATTTCTGATGATAATTGGGAATTACTTGAAAATAATATATGTGTTGCAACATTTTTGCAAGGATTGAAGTTTGGAAATAAAACATACAACAGTTATGCAGTTGTACCAAATAATTATAACAAAGAATATGTTGATGAAAATGATATATATTTATTAACCACGAATTATGAGTTTGCAAAAGTAAATAATACAGCAGTTAATAATTCAAATCTAGCAAAAAATTTAAAGTATCAGCCAGGAGTTTTAAAAATAAATATAAAAACAAGAAGAAGTTCAAATGGATATTATAACCCATTAAGTTATTATGATACTTCGGGTAAATTACAGCCATATTTAGGAGATTACACAAGTATATATGGAAGTAGTGGAACAGCTGATGTTAGTACAATAGATATGTATAGATATGTTGAAAGATTATCAGATGTAACAAAAAAACAAGTATATTATACTGCTCTTGCAAGAGAGAGAGAAAGTTCATATAAATTTATAAATGATAATGCTGATGATGTATTAAAAAATGAACAATAAATGAAAACCTTTGAAGATTATATATCTACAAAGGTTTTTTGTTGGTTAAAGTATAAAGCGATGAATTTATAATATTAGGTAAGTGAAAAAACTGTTAAATTTTTAAAAATTGTAGACAATAATAAAAAAATATGATATATTTAAGGCATTAATAGGATAAAAAATAAAATTGAAAGGAAGCGAAAAAGTTGCAAAAAAAGAAAGTATCAGCAGAAACTACTATAAAAGAAAAAATACAATACTTAGGATTAAATTTTGAGAAAGTTCCAAAGACACTTATTGCAACTGATAAACTAGGGTTTAATTCACTAAAAGGATTTGATGAAAAACAATACAAACAATATAAATATGTAAAAGTTAGTGATATTGATATTTTATTAACTCCAAAGCATAGGCTAGATAGCTTAGGAGAGAAGTATGATGAGGCATCACCACTATATATGTATTTTGATTCTAAGCATGAAGAAAATGTTCCAAAATATACCACATTTTTAAATATGCTAAAAAAAGTAGAAATATCAGAAGTAGAAAAAATAGCAGAGGAGCAAGAATTATTAGCTAAAGAGATACCATATAGAGTAAAATATAATGGTAATTATTTATGGCAAGTATATTATTCAGAAACTGCAGAAAGATATTTTATGCTTGTACCTACAGAGGATACAGATTACTCTACTTTTTTTTATCTACTAAAAAAGAAAATAGAAAACAAAAAAAATGAGAAAATTTTTATACCAATAAGCTATTTGGATTATTCTGGAGATATATTAACTAGATCAGAAATAAAAGATTTAGAAAACTATTTATGGCTATTTACAAAAGATTATCCAAATATTTATGAGGTATATAATTCAAGACAAAAACAAACATTGCAAATAATAGGAGAGACTGAAGTTTATGGCAAAATAAAATCATTATATAAAATGGTTTATAGTGATAAAAAAGATGCAATAAAATATTACAAGTTACTAAAAGCATTATTTATACTCCAAGTAGAATTACCACATTACTTTGAACTTATTCCAAGAGTGAATAAAAAAGGTGAGTTAGAGCTCTATTTTGAAAAAGAGAAAATAGAATACAATACATTATTAGATTTTGTAAAAAAACAGTATAAAAAATCAATAGAACAAAAAGAGCAAAATAATAAAGATATATTAGAATTAAAAAGAAAATTAAAAAATCTAAAAAGAGAAGAAACAAAATTAGAACAAGATTATGTAGAAAAAGAAAAAATAATTTCAACATATTTAGAGTGTAAAAAGTCATTTTTTGGTAGAGTGAAATATTATTTTAAATATGGAAAATCTGTGAAAAAGGTAAATAAAAAAGGAAAAGAAAAAAAAGAGGAAAATCAAAATAATGAAGAGCAAAGAATAGAAAAAAAGGAAGTAAAAATCAAAAATTATACATTAGATGAATTAATAGTAAGTTTTAAAGAACTTGAAATTACAGAAAATGAAAAGAAAAGTATAGTACAAGATATAAATGCAATAAAATTAAAAAACAAAAATTTGAAAAAGAAAATTGAAAATGCAACACTATACATTAACGAAATAAACGAGCACAAAAAGAGTATATTTGAATTTTGGAAATATTCAAACAAAGATGAAGTTTCTGCTTTAGAAGAGGGAGAAGCAGAAGAGGTTAATGTTTCAAAAATTGAAAGGTATTTTGATTTTGATAAAGACTTTGAAAAATTTGGAGAGAGTGTAGATAAATCTCAAAGACTTAAATTTACAGATTCAGAGCTTGACAGCAGTTTTGTTGCATCTACTAGTTTAATAGATACAATAAATGAAATCTCTACAAAAAAGAATTTAAGACTAGATGATTTTAATGAGATACTAGAAAAATTAAAATCAGAAAAAGATTTAAGATCTGATGACGAAGAAGAAAATGAATTCGACATATTAGGCAGATTTAATGATGATGAGAAAAAAGAAAGAAGTATTGGAAGTAAAATACACAGGGAAACACATAGAAATATATATAATATTTTAGATATAAAAAATGATACTACTTCTTTTGAATTTAAAAGAAGCTTTGTAAATATAATAAAAAATCTAAGAAAAGCTTTAAATAAAAACACTCTTGATGAAGATATGTATGTATATAAAGCTACAAATTCACCAATAAATTTAAAAGGTTTACAATTACTTTCTTTAAATGAAGAAAAAGAACTAAATGAGTGTTATGAAAAAAACAATATTATAACAGAAGAAAGCTTTTTAGATAAAGAAAAAAATGAAATTTACTTGTACAAAATAAAATTAAATAAAGGTATCAATTTTATAGCTATTTCTAATATTGTTTTATACAATAATAAAAATATGACTCTACCTGTTGGAATGAATGAGTCAAACAATATTATCGTAAATATGGACGATTTAGAAATAAAAGAAGTAAGTAAAGAAGAGTTAAATATTAATAGAATTAGAAATGAAAAAGATGATTTTTCAGATTTAATTTTATATGATGTTCAAATTTTAGAATATAATACAAACAAAAAGGATGAGAATTAGTTCTCATCCTTTTAAGCTAAATTTCTAATTGACTTCCAAGGAAGTTTGCAGCAGATTGTGCTACTTTTTTTTCAACTTCATTCATTTTTGTTTTAGCTTGTTTAGAAAGCAAAATAACTGTACCAATTGTATCTCCATTAGATATAATTGGATACACAATTTGAGAATTATACCTTTTTTCTTTGTTATCTTTGTCATGTTCAGTTATAGGCAAAGCAATATCACTATTTTCTTTGCTAGTATAAACTTCTTTGTCTTCCATAAGCTGTTCTAATTCATCACTTACATTTTGCTCCAAATAATCTTTTTTTGGTCCACCAGATACAGCAATTACAGTATCTTTATCTGTTATAAAAGCTATATGACCAGTAGTTTTTGCTAATGTTTCTGCATATCCAGTTGCAAATTCTGAAAGCTCACCAATAGGGGAATATTTTCGCAAAATAATACTACCTTCTTTTTCTGTGAAAATTTCAAGAGGATCGCCTTCTTTAATACGAAGTGTTTTTCTTATTTCCTTTGGAATAACAATTCTTCCTAAATCATCTATTCTTCTAACAACACCAGTTGCTTTCATATTTTTCAGTCCTTTCTTCTGAGTATAAAATGCTCTAAAAAAAAGCCTTTTACTCCTAAAATTGTTTTTATAATCTTATTATGACAAAAATGTAAAAAAATATACAAAAATTTTTTGAACTTTCAATTGGGGACGGTTCTTTTTCAGAAGGGGACGGTTCTTTTTTGAAAAGGGACGGTTCTTTTTTGAAAGGGGACGGTTCTTTTTTGAAAAGGGACGGTTCTTTTTTGAAAGTGGAACTGTACATATTAAAAAGTGATATATTAATTTTTGTGAAATGGGTTGACTTATTATGACATAAAATGATATACTATAGACAAATTAAACAAAATGTAGCAAAAAATAAAGGTAAAATTAGAAACATACAATGGTAATATAATATAAAAACAAAAGAGGTGTAATAAATTATGAAATTAAATAAATTTATTTTCAATATTTTTATAACAATTTTAATTATTTCAATATTATTTGGAAAATTCCCTAGTTCTGTTTTTGCGACAAGTCAATCAACTAAATCAGTGAGTAAAATAAAAAGCAGTGATGAATCTGCATGGAAAGAGATAAAAAATCAAGTAGACTCATTACAAAAAAAGCATCCAAATTGGAATTTTAAAGTTTTTTACACAGACCTTGATTGGAAAGATGTAATAAATAATGAAGGAAAAAAACATGGAAATTATGCTAAAAATTTAGTTTATTATAAAGCAAATTATAGTTATAAATGGTTATGCAGTGATTGTTATGATATTACAAAATCATACAAAAATGGAAAATGGATGTGTGCTTCTAAAGATGCAATAAAATACATGATGGATCCAAGAAATTCTATAAATGAAAACGATATTTTTCAATTTATGTTATTATCATATGATGAGGAAATTAGTGACAATAATTATAAAAATAGTGTAAAATCAATTTTGAAAGATTCTTTTTTAGATGTTGATAATTCATTAGGTAAATATGCTGATACAATTGTAAAAGAATGTAAGAAGCAAAATGTTAATCCATCTTATATTGCAGTAAAAATCATACAAGAACAAGGCAAAGATGGTGGAGCAACATATGAAATGTATGATGATGAAACAGATAAAATTTATTATAATATATTTAATATTAATGCAACTTTTACATCTACAATTTCAAATGCTTTATCATATTCGAAAAAGAATAAATTAACAACAGTTGAAAAATGTTTAATAGATGGAATTGATTTTATTAAAAATGGTTATATAGAGCAAGGGCAAGATACATTATATTTTGAAAAATTTGATGTAGTTGGTACTAATTCAAATAGTTTGTATTCACATCAATATGCACAAGATGTTATGTATGCACAAAATCAAGGTAAACAATTAAGAATTGCATTAGAAAAAATAAATGCAAAAGATAATACATATACATTTGTTATACCACTTTATAAAAATATGCCAAGTAGTATAAGTGCAAGACCTACAATTTTAGCAAATATGAGTAATGATAATAATAATAGAAATAATAATAGTAATACATCAAATACTCCAACTAATAATAGCAATAATGACAGCACAAAATATAAATTGGGAGACCCAAATGGTGACAACGAAATAAATTCAGGAGATTTGCTAATGATTAGAAAATATCTTTTGAAAAAACAAAGTTTTAATAAAGAACAAGAAATAGCTATGGATATAAATAAAGATGGAGAGATAAATTCAGGAGATTTATTATTAGTAAGGAAACATTTATTAGGTAAGTATAAAATAAAATGGTAAACATAAAATTGAATTCTATGTAAATTTCATAGAAATTGACAAGTAGAAAAAATCTATATAGTAAAAGTTTTATAGGTTTTCCTTTAAAAATCTAAATATCTTATAAGGAAATAATAGAAATGAGATTAAACAGAAATCTTTTGATTTTTATAATATTTATTGTATTAACTTTTATACCACATTCAAAAGTAAAAGCAGCAAGTGGAAGCTTATCAGTTAGTAAAACCAATGTTAAGGCAGGTCAA